>Ga0181580_10000677_pt1 | contig 25921 bp, 23 predicted proteins | sample 071ome_23_FD_132413 | JGI IMG/M metagenome (GOLD analysis project Ga0181580, IMG submission 132413) | Coastal salt marsh microbial communities from the Groves Creek Marsh, Skidaway Island, Georgia - 071403BT metaG (megahit assembly) | ecosystem: Environmental > Aquatic > Marine > Intertidal... | reverse complement strand
ATGCGGAGGAAGTAATATATGTGAACATAATCGTCAAAAATCGCAATGTTATCAATGTGGTGGTAGTCAAATATGTATTCATAAACGCCAAAAATCAAGATGTAAAGAATGCGGAGGAAGTAGTATATGTGAACATAATCGTCAAAAATCGCAATGTTATCAATGTGGTGGTAGTCAAATATGTATTCATAAACGCCAAAAATCAAGTTGTTGTGAATGTGGTGGTAGTCAAATATGTATTCATAAACACCAAAAATCAAGATGTAAAGAATGTTTAGCAGATAAAGATAATACAATTCCGGAAGTTGAAGAATATACAAAAGAAGAATATGAAATTATTTCTTTTTTAGAAAAACTAAAAAAATGATAACATACTATTAATATTTTATTAATGCCTAAGTGTCCTCATAATCGTCAAAAATATAGATGCAAAGAATGCGGTGGATCTCAAATTTGTCCTCATAATCGTCAAAAATATAGATGCAAAGAATGCGGTGGATCTCAAATTTGTTCTCATAATCGTGTAAAATCAAGATGTAAAGAATGTGGTTATATTCCTAAACTTTGTCCTCATAATCGTGTAAAATCAAGATGTAAAGAATGTAGAGGAGGTAGTATTTGTCCTCATAATCGTCAAAAATCACAATGTAAAGAATGTAAAGGAAGTGGTATTTGCCAACATCTTAATATTAGGTCAAAATGTAAAGAATGTGGTGGTGGTAGTATATGTGAACATCTTAAAGTTAGATCAAAATGTCATAAATGTGGAGGAGGTAGTATTTGTCCTCATAATCGTGAAAAATCAAAATGTAAGGAATGTGGAGGAAGTGGTATTTGTCCTCATAATCGTGAAAAATCAAAATGTAAAGATTGTGGTTATATTCCTAAACTTTGTCCACATAATCGTCAAAAATCAAGATGTAAAGAATGTTTAGCAGATAAAGATAATACAATTCCGGAAGTTGAAGAATATACAAAAGAAGAATATGAATTAATTTCTTGTTTTAAAAAAACTAAAAATGATAATATTTATTAATGCCTAAGTGTGCTTATAATCGTTAAAAACAAACTTATAAAAAATAAAATGATAACTAATTTATATCAATAAATTATAGAAATGAAAAACTTGATCTTTAAATTAGTATTCTTAAGTGAAATAAAGATATTACTATTACCGATAAAATTGTTAAAATGCAAATTATTCCAACTGGTATTATGATCAAACTGGTAATGTTAGATAATTACAAAATAAATATTAATATTTATTTTAATTTTGTAAAAAGTTAATTATTATAAAAAAAATGATAACATTAATTATTTTTTATTAATGCCTAAGTGTCCTCATAATCGTAGAAAATCAAGATGTTATGAATGTGGTTATATTCCTAAACTTTGTCCTCATAATCGTAGAAAATCAGAATGCAAAGAATGTAAAGGTGGTTCAATTTGTCCTCATAATCGTAGAAAAACCAGATGTTATGAATGTGGAGGAGGTAGTATTTGTCTTCATAATCGTGTAAAATCAGAATGCAAAGAATGTGGTGGTTCTCAAATTTGTCTTCATAATCGTAGAAAAACTAGATGTTATGAATGTGGAGGAGGCAGTATTTGTCTTCATAATCGTACAAAATCAAAATGTAAAGAATGTGGTGGTTCTCAAATTTGTCCTCATAATCGTGAAAAATCAAAATGTTATGATTGTGGAGGTGCTTCTATTTGTGATCATCTTAAAATTAGATCAATATGCAAAGAATGTAAAGGTGGTTCAATTTGTCCTCATAATCGTATAAAATCCAGATGCAAAGAATGTTTAGCAGATAAAGATAATACAATTCCGGAAATTGAAGAATATTCAAAACAAGAATATGAAATTATTTCTTTCTTAATTAAAAAATGATAACATAATTAAATAAAATCATAATGCATTCTAACATTTATCCTCTTGGAAAACTTTCAGTTAATCAAATTAAAAAAGGACAAATCGTTCTTAAAAAACTTGAAAAAGAAATAAAAACAAATAAAGATAAACAAAAATTGCTATCATTGTCTAATGAATTCTATTCAACTATTCCTCACGTTAATATTAAAATTCTTTCATCAATGAAAGATATTAATACTAAAAAGAAACTACTTGAATATATGTTGATTTAAATATATAATATTGTATTATTTTTGTGTATATTTTATTAATTATATAAACATTATTTTTATAATTATAATTATGTTATGCGAACACAATCGTCGTAAATCTGAGTGCAAATATTGCGGTCTTAGTTTTTGCCAACATAATAGAAAAAAAATAAGATGTTATGAGTGTGGTTTTCAACCTAAAAAATGTCCACATAATAAACAAAAACAATATTGTAAAGATTGTAAAGGAAGTCAAATATGCAAACATAATCGTAGAAAAACTATTTGTTATGAATGTGGTTATAGACCTAAACTTTGTCCTCATAATCGTATAAAATCACAATGCAAAGAATGTGGAGGTGCTTCTATTTGTCCTCATAATCGTAGAAAAACTACGTGTAAAGAATGTGGAGGTTCTTCTATTTGTGATCATCTTAAAATTAGATCAATATGCAAAGAATGTAAAGGTGGTTCAATTTGTCCTCATAATCGTAGAAAATCTCAATGTATAGAATGTAAAGATAGTCAAATATGTAGTCACATTATTCAAAAACAAAATTGTATAAAATGTAAATGTATATGCGAACATAATCGTAGAAAAACTATTTGTTATGAATGTGGTTATAAACCTAAATATTGCGAAGATAATAGTAGAAAATACAATTGTGTTGATTGTAAAAACATAATATGTCCTCATAATAAACAAAAATCAAAATGCAAAGAATGTGAAACAGACGATTATATAAATAGTTTTTTAGCATAAGTAATAATGTTTAATTAAAAAAACATATTGTATTAAATATAAAATTACTATGAAATACAAATGTCTTAAAACAAAAATAATTAACAATATAGAAACTAAGATATATTCTACTACTGGATCAAAAAAAGAATATGTTTATTATAAAAAAAAATATATACCAATTGGTGATTACAAAAAAAATAAAATCATTTAAAGGAGGTGGAGACAAAAAAAAACGTGAAGTTTTTTTTGAACAAGTAGAACTATTTTATAAAATTATTGATGATAAACTAGACTCACTTAAAGAAATAAAAGTTAGTCCAACTGTTTCAGCAACTCTTGGTTTTCAAGGTACAAATTCCTCAAAAGATTTAATTAAAGAAACCAAAGATGATTCTAAGGATGCTTCTTTAGTTTCAATTTTAGAAACAGCTTTAAAGGAAAAAGATAACAATTTACGAATAGCTAAAGTACAAAAGGATAAAAAATCTAATTTTATGTCAAGAGTTGCTTCAATTTCAAAAGTTAATCAAGAAACTAGAGAATCCAGAATAGAATTAATGAATAACTTTAATTTAATTTATACTGAGTTTATAGTTCCATATTTACAAATTAAAAAATTTATCAATTTATTAGAAAATTTTAATAGCTCTCCTAATGATAATATTTATACTGAATATAATAAAGCAATTGTAAATCTTACGTCATTAGAAAAAAAATTTACATCTATATCTAGAATTAATACGCTATTAGATATCTTAAAAAAAGAAATTAAAACAAAATTAGAATCACTAGAAATTACTACACCGAAACCTAATATACAATCTGCTTATAATAATTTTTTATTAATTATTACAGAACCTAAGTTAACAAAAGGACCTTTGTTAGATGTTACTAAAATTTTAAATAATATTAAACAATCAATATTTAATATTAAAGAAATCGATGAAACTCTAAAACAAACTCTAAAAAAATATTTGTCAAGTTTGTTAATAAATTTTGACATAGATCGTGATAATTTATTAAAAATTGTTAGTATAGCCTTTAAATATAAAATAAAACTTACATTGAAATTAAATGATAGTAATTATAATACTTGTGAGGCTTATATTAATAACATAATTTATAGTTTAGATGTTTCACATATACAGACATTTATAGATATTAAAAGATTAATTGATATATCCATAGAAAAAACATATCAATCTAAGTTACTTTACGTATTATATAATAATATTAAAAAAATTATAATTGCAGCAGATATTACAGATATTATTAAATTATTTGGTTTTTACAAATTATTAATTGAAACTAAAACTGAAACTGAAACTGAAACTGAAAAAATTACTGATATAATTATAAAAGTATATTTAAATAATATTATACATATTGAACATAATAATATTCAATATATTAAACTTAATAATACTAATAGTAATTTCGAAGTTAATTTTTTAGAAATTATTAAAAACTATAATATAAAATACAACAATTATTTGTATACTCGTATACAAACACAAATAAATGATACCATCGATCATTTAAACTTATTTAAATTAATATTATTATTACGTCATTTAAATCCTGATTCTATTAATAAACATTTGATCAAGTTAATTAATTATATTATTTCGGATATTCAAACTACTACTACTAGCATAGTAGATGATATATTTAAATATAATAGTATTAAAATCAATCTTAAAACTGAAATACAATCACAAATAACGCAATTAATTATTGATAAAATTAAATTAGAAAAAACTACAACACAAATAATAAATAAAAATATAAATACTTTATTATTACTATTATATGTATTTAATCCTATTGAAGTAGGTAATCAAATTACATCGATAATTTCTAAGCATTCACAAGAACAAATAAAAAATAAAGATGAACTATATCAAGAATCTACGCTATTAAAATCTAAACATAAATTTTATGATGATAGGATTATTAAGATATTTCAGGAAGATTTAATTAATTATATTAAAATTTTAAGATATACTGAATACAAAAAAACTATTTGTCATACTACACAAAACGAAAGTATAAAAGATTTATGTAATAATAATAAATTAGATGAAATATCAATAAAAGAAGATTATTCAGATAAAGTAATCGATATAACTAATGTTATAAATATATTAGTTAAAGAACTTAAAATATTAGAAGCATTAGAAGCACCAAAATCTGGATTACCAAAATCTGGATTACCAAAATCTGGATCATCAAAATCTGGATTACCAAAATCTGGATCATCAAAATCTGGATCATCAAAATCTGGATCATCAACATCTGGATTACCAAAATCTGGATTACCAAAATCTGGATCATCAAAATCTGGATCATCAAAATCTGGATCATCAACATCTGGATTACCAAAATCTGAATTGCCAAAATATAATAATACTATTATTGAAAATCTAATAATATTATTATGTAATAGTGAGCTTGAAGGTGAAAACAAAGATACTATTAATATTTCAGAAATACCTGAAAAAATTCCTACAAATGACTTTGATAAAAAAAATATCTCGAATTATATAACGCAATTAATAAAAATAAACTATTTTAAAATAGAATATTTTAAATGTAAAGAACAAGAACAAGAACAAGAACAAAAACAAGAACCAAATTTATTAGACTGTATCTTAACAAAATTACAACTTATAGATCCAATAATGCACACACCTTTTGATTTAAAAAAAGGAATACCATTTATGACAGTAATAAAAGATTCACCAATAACATATACATATAGAGAAGACACGATAAAAAAAATAAATATGGACATAGATCCATTTTCACGAAAGGAAATTGTTGATAAAGTAAAAAATAAAACATTAATAAATATTATTACATTGATTAATAAAGAAATTTCTGATAACTATTCATTGCCAGAAATAATTAATAAAATTAAAAACTTAAGAGAACAGACAGAAAAACGTTTACATGTATTAAACATTCCTAGTTCATCATCATTATATGATAATCTAAAAAAATTAAGTAGTTTTATAACTATGTTTGATGTTTCGCGTCATTTAGATAATGCAAATAGTTCAAGTCATTCAGGTGGTAAAAGGCATTCAAGACATTCAAAGCATTCAAAGCATTCAAGTGCTTTAAAACTTAACAAAACATAATATAATAAGTACATATGAATAAAGTATCTCGTCATAATCGTAGAAAATCAATATGTAAAGGTAGTTAAATATGTTGTCATAATCGTAGAAAATCAAATTGTATAGAATGTAATGGATCAAATATTTGTATTCATAAACGTCAAAAAGAAACTGTCGTGATTGTAAAGGATCTAATATTTGCCAACATAATCGTAGAAAAGATATGTGTTATAAATGTGGATATATACCTAAAATATGTGTTCATAACAAAGAAAGATCAAGGTATATTGAGTGTAAAATAAATAGTTTTTTAAATATATAATATGACAAGAAAACATATAAAATGCTTACATAATAAACGTAAAACATTATGTAAGATTTGCGGTGGTGGTTCTTTTTGTATTCATAATATTAAACGCACAGTATGTTATAAATGCAAGGGTGGTAGTATTTGCATTCATAATCGTAGAAAAAGTGCTTGTAAAGAATGTGGATATATTATGAAACTTTGTCCTCATAATCGTCAAAAATCAAAATGTTTTGAATGCGGTGGTAGTGAAGCTTGTGTTCATAATAAAAGAAAATTAAGATGTTATCAATGCCGTAATATTTGTATTCATAATCATATAAAAGATTATTGTGAAGAATGTTTTATATCTTCTATACTTAAATAATGTTAGTTAATATTCCATTAACTTGTTGTAATCAATTTGCTTATAATAACAAACTAGTATCGTTAATTACTATACGACCATCTTCAATTCAATTATGTTCAATAAATACATTATTAGATAAAATAGATATATTAAATAATGAGATTACACAAACAAATATGCTTTTATTTTGTATTTGGTTTATAAATGTTTTAATGTTTATAGACTGGTCTAGTAAAAAATAAATAAAGTAAAACAATGTGTAAAACATATAATATACTATATACTATAATATGTAATATACTATAATGATCTACAGAATAACAGCAAATCCAAAAAGCAATATATCTAAATATTGAATGATATACAATATGTTTATTTTTATTATTTTTAATTAATGCTTTTTTTCCATAATATAAAAATGGAAATAATACTGGCAACATATATATTTTTTTTGTTAGTATTAATGTTAAAATACTAAATATTTTATCAATATTACGTAAGGTATCTGTATAATATTTCCAATATAAACAAGAAAAAATCATATTACAAAATAATATTATTTTAAATAATATATCATTTGAGTGATATAAAGGAATTAACATCCAAAAACTTGTATATAAAAAAATTTTACTCATTTTAAAAAATGATTAATATTATTAATAAATAATAATGACCGATATTCAAAAATTAGTTGATAAACTTAAAGAATATGATTACTATTATACATTAGGTAATCCAATTGTAACTGATAAAGAATATGATACCTTAAGAGAACAATTACAAAAATTAGATCCTAAAAATAAATATTTTAAATTGATAGGTTGTGAAGCAAAAGATAATTGTGTAAAACTTCCATATCATTTAGGATCACAAACTAAAATTAAAGAAGATAAAGATTTACAAAAATGGATAAAAAAATATAAGTCCAATAATTATGTAATATCTGAAAAACTTGATGGGATATCTGCATTTTACAATAAAACTGAAAATAAATTATATACTAGAGGTAATGGTAAAATTGGAAGCGATATAAGTCATATATTACCTCACATTAATTTACCCGAAATAGATACTGAAAATGTTAGAGGTGAATTAATAATACCTAAACATAAATGGAAAGCTGAATATGGTTCTAATGCTAGAAATGTAGTAGCAGGTCTAGTAAATGCTAAAACCCCAAATATTCCTTTGTTATCTTTAGTTGATTTAGTAATTTACAATGTTCTTGATAAACCTATAACAATAGAAGAACAATTAAAATTAGTTAAAACCAATTGTGTTAAATATCAATTGTTTAAAGAACCCTTAACCATTAAAGATCTTAAATTAATATTAAATACATTTAAAACTGAATCAAATTACGAAATTGATGGAATTGTTATAACCGATAATTTACAACATTACCCTAATATTAAATCAGGTAATCCGGATTTTTCGTTTGCTTTTAAAAATGCGGAATTAGATGAAACTGCTATTACAACTGTAATAGATGTAGAATATAAATTATCTAAAGACAATAGATATAAACCTAGAGTTATCTTTAATAAAGTTAATATTGATCAGGTTAATATTGAATGTGCGTCGGGATATAACGCAAAGTTTATACAAGAAAATGGTATAGGTAAAGATGCTAAAATTAAAATAGTGCGTTCAGGACAAGTAATACCTAAGATTATTGAAGTTATTAAGAAAGTTAAACCTAAAATGCCTGATGGTAATTGGGAATGGGATGAAACAAATACGGATGCAATATTTGTTAAAAAAGCAGATGAAGAATCACCACAAACACAAAGAACTGGAAGAACAACGCATTTCTTTAAAACATTAGGAATTAAGAATTTAGCAGAAGGAACTATAGTTAAATTGTATAATAAGGGATTTAAAACATTAGAAAGTATTTTAGATATTAAAGATGCTAATGATCTTAAAGGTATTGAAGGTATTGGAGATAAAAAGATTGAAATAATTATGAATTGTATTAAAGAAGCTTTGGAATATACTGGGGGTATGGAAGATATTATGGCAGGTTCAAATATATTTGATAGATCCTTGGGTTCTAAAAAACTTAAACTTATTATCAGTAATTATACAAATATTTTAACTGATAATGTAATATTGGATGATCTTATTAAAATTAAAGGTATTGGTAAAATTAATGCTGAACAATTTTTAAAAGGTTTTGATAACTTTAAAGTATTTTACAATAAATATTATTCTAATGTTAATGTTCCTGTAAATGCACCTGTAGCACTACCATATTTAGATCCTAGATTAGTAGGTAAAAAGGTTGCTTTTACTGGAGTTAGAGATAAAGATCTTGAAAAACTAATAGAACAACATAATGGTAAAGTAGTTTCCACTGTTTCAAAAACAGTAGATGTTTTAATAACTAAAGATCTTAATAGCACTTCAACCAGTATGAAAAAAGCGAAAGAATTAAATATTTTAATAATAAAAAATGATGACATTTTAAGATAAATAATTATAATGACATCTACTGTTGATATCCGCAAAATCTTTATTAAAAGTGAGACTGATAGTAATAAACAATACGAAATGTATTATATGATTTGGAAAAATGAAAATACACCTAAAGAAATTGTTTGTTCCTGCCCTGGTTATCAGTATAGGGGTAAGTGCAAACATATTGAAAAATATGATCCTGAAAACTCTAATCTATGGAAAAATGCTAAAAGTGTTAATTAGATTTAATTTTTAGTTCTATAGTTAGTTCTACTTATATGTTTTAAAGTATAAAAATATACCATTAAAATTAAACAAAATAATACTATACCTAGTATTACAATAATATAATTATAACCAAATATATTATATAATATTAACAATAATACTGCTAATATTACTATACGCATAAATAGATTTGTATAAGCCTTACGACGATAAAATGAAAATGTATCTATATTTATTTTATCTTTTGTATTTAAATTAATGTTTTTTGCTTTATTGTATAATCCAGTATATAATTTATGTTCTTTTATTAATTCAGTTGGGTCAATACTATTATTGTTAAACTTATTATAAGTAATTTGAAAAGCTTGACATAATTTATATTTTATTTCACTTTTTGGATCTGTTTGCATGTTTAGATGATCAGAACATTCTGTTGGTGAAGTCCTTGGAGATTGTGCTATAACTTCTATAGTAGCAAATCCTTCAATTAAAACAACATTTTTTGAAAAATACGCATTTACTAATATTAATACAACTAATACAGATATTAAATAATTATTTTTATTTTTAAATAATATACAAAATAATATTATTACTACTAATAAGGTAATAATAAAATAAATGTATAGATATAAATAATCTAAGTGTCTTTCATTATCTTCAATTTCATTGATGATCTTTTTATTATACGTTTTTTGTTCAAGAAACTTATTATTTGAAACTTGTATTTTACCAATATTTGTTTTATAATTTTTTATAGGTTTATAAATATCTATATCATTAATCTTTCGAATATGATTATTAATATATGTTTTGTATGATGTATATAGCAGTTTATCTTTTTCTACGCTAGTAGAAATTTTAATAGCAATAGCTGATAAAATTATAAGCTGAATATAATGATATATTAAAAATGTTAGGTATTCTCTTTTTATTAGTAATACACTAGGATAACTATCAACAGCTTTTCTTATATCTTGTAGTGTATATTTATCATAAGGTATATAAGTATAAATATAAATACCAGAAATTTGAATCTTATCATATGTAGCCTGACTAATTTCATCTATTTGTGTAGTATCGTATGTAGAAATAGTGTCAGTTAGACCACTATTTGTAATTTGGTTTGTATTACCATTATCAGTATAAGATTGTATTATAGGTGGTATTTTTATTCCACTACCAATATTAACTTCAATGTTAGGAAAACTAGCTGAATTAATAAAACAAAGTTTCATTAAATCACGAAAATCATTTAAAGCCTTTTCAACATTACCACTATTTATTGCCATTTATTATTTTAATTTTATTTTATTTCATAACCATTCTATGATTCCAATATTTTGTATCAGCTTTTGTTCTTGTCATTAGATTAATATTATAAAAATAGATTGCTAAAATAATTACAAATAATATTATAAATATTATACTGGTTGTTGTTGGATCTTCGGTATTTGTATAAACAATATAACTAATTATACAAATAGCAGTAAATAATATTAAAAACTTAACTAATTCTTTGCTTTTAATAGCATTAATAAACTCATCATTTAATACTAATTCTAAACTATTAAGCTTAGAATTACTTGATTTTGCAAATCCATCGTATTTACTCTTTTCTTTTTTTAATGATTCTTTATAAGCCTTAGATGCTGTTGTTAAACTATATAAATACATATGTACTGATGAACTTAAATTAATTAAATCGTTTCTTGATTTACTTGATTTTAGAACAATAGTATCTACTTGAAACGTTTCAGTTATATTAACAGTTACATTAGTATAGATAATATAATATAATAATAAAAATGCTATTAAGATTACAGAATACTGAGTTTTTAATGATGCTTTATGATTATTAATATATATTAATCCTAAACATATTAAAATTAACACTACTATTGTAATATATAAAAATATATTATTATACAAATTGTTTTTAAGAATATTATTTAATTCATTATTTTTAGTTTTATATTTATCTACGTTTTCTTTGTAAGAATTATCAGCTTTTGTAATATTTACTAAAGTATCATTAATTGCTATATTTTCATCTTGAATAGTATCAGCTTTTGTAGTTTCTTTAATATTATCATAAGCATCATTTATATTTCCTTGTATTTCATTTAATTTTTTTGCTTTTTCATAATGTTCTAGTATTGTTTCAAGACTTGTTTTAACTGCTGCAAGTTTTCTATTTGCATCATCATATTTTATATTATCTTGATTATCATAACTTGTAATTGGAATATGTCCTTTTCTACTATCGTCCTTAAGTGCTTCTTTATATAAATTATCAAAAGTCGCTTTATCTGGTGATAGATTAATTAAGAAATCATTTAAATCTTTAATATCAGCTATAGCACTAGAATAATTAAATATTGATTTACCACCAGCAAGAGTAGTGCCATACTCCGTTATAAATGTATCAATAGTACCTCCAACAGGTAGTGATTCAATTGCTGCTAGTTTGTCTAATGTTAAGGTGTATGCAGTAGTTGCACCTGCTATATTTTCACTCTGTCTTAAACGTAATTGATATTTTATAGAAGTAGCAGCCTGTCCACTTACACTTACAGAATTACTATTAGGTGTAAATACAACAGTATTAGCACTCATATCAGTATTAGATCCACTTCCAATCTGATATAACTTTATTCTTTTTAGATCAGCAATAGTAGCACCCACGTCATAATGTAATTTTAATAATTTAATTATTAATTTATACAATGTTGTATTAATTCTTGCACTGTCAACAAAAATCTTAGTAATTAAGCCATCTTCAAAAATTCCTCCACTCTTATTATCTGCACCAATTAATGATTCAAATATTGCTATTAAACTTGATAATATTAAATCTCTAGCATTAGGACTACTATATACATAGCTACTAACAGTATCACCATTAAGTTGAGTTGGTTTTAATTTAATTAACTCAGCATTTATAATTGAAGTATTCCTAGAAAAATAGTCTAAGTTTTTACTACAAAAAATAGTATTGTATTCAAGTAAAGCAATATAATAGTAATAATATAAACAATTTACAACTGCTTCAAATTTATCATTATTTTTTATATTAATAAACTCTAAAAAATCTAGCATTTTAAGTATTAATTTTCCGGTTGTTCCTACTGTGTTTTCAAGATCTGTAATACTATTATTACCTTTAGTAAGTTTATTAGTTATGTCTGTTCTTAAATTAGACACTTTTGTATCTAAATAATTATCTTTAATATATTTTAATACTTTAAATCTTACAAAATAATCATAATAGTCGTGATTAGTAAGGGATGTAGGATCCACACTACTACTAGAAACAGCATCTTTAAAATTATTATCCGTTGCTAAGTTATATATTTTGACGTTAGGGTTACGTATAGTATTAGTATAATATATAAGTCCGTCGCTATCAGTATCGAAATTACTTGCCAAGTTAGCTGAATCAATTGAAGTAGCTTCCGTAGAAGTCAGATTAGTATCAAGAGTGTTAGTAATTACAGCTGCTTTATAAGTGCTTTCTTGGTTTATTTTAAAATAATCATTGACTTCATTAGCTGTACTTGATTGTGTAGTTTTTAAAACACCTGCTAAAGTAGTTCCATTATTAATTGTTTTAGTGTCAGAATCAAAAGTAGCAGTTACAATAGCTACATAACTACCTGTACCCTCTATAGGTCCCCAATCAGTACTAATTAAATAAGGTTCTAATATATTTTTATTAATGATTTCAAGATATTTATTAGTTGTAGTATCTAAATCTAATAAAGTCATTTTATTTTAATATATAAATTAATTTTATACGCTCATCTTTGTCCAATACCTGTGTTTATATTCAGTTCTTACAACCCTATGAAGATTCCTAAAATAGTAAAAAATTAGTATCATAGAAGCAATTATTGTTATAAATAATAAATAAATATTCATATCAGGCATTATAATTGATAACCATAAATAAGTTAAAACTAATATTAAAAACAAGAAAGTTGTATGAATAAATAAAGTTCTTTGGAATAATCTATGCCATTCTGCATTTGTTGTAGCATCATTGCGATTAATTGAAGATTCTAATACTTTATTATTATTTTCAACATTTCGTCTTTCTTTATTACTAGCATCTGTTAATGTATCATATAAACGTGTCATACCATAATTAGACGATTCCATATAAATTATTTCTAAATATCTTGTAAAATTAGTATTAAGAATACCTGTTTTGCTTGAAATTTTAGCAGTAGTTGCATCAGTTGCATAAAAGTTTTCAGTAAATCTTTTAGCAACTTCAATAAAGGAAAAGATCATACCATATGTTAAAAGAACTATTATTAAAATAATAAATACTCTAGTTTTTCTAGATTGTTCTGAATTTGTAGCTACAATAGCTATTAATGATATTATCACAATAATAATAGTTAAATAATAAATATAATCAATATTATTGAACGAACCTTGGATAGCATTATAATTACCAATACTTTTTTGATACTCTGCTTTATTTTTATTAAATGTTTCATTAGCACTACTTAAATTACTTATTGCTCCATCATATGTATATGAAGCATAATCTGATTTTTTTGGTAATATTACACATTTATTACCATTGGCAAAATTACTAGTTATAGTTCCATCAATATCGCCTTCTGCTAAAGTATATGAATTACTTGATTTAGTAATATTATTAACAATACTAATATATTTATTTTGATCTATATTGTAAATAACGTGTTTATTTGCATTTAATGTATCAAAAAAAGTAGATGATGTTGCTCCGGGATCATCTAATGTTAATGTGTTAGAATTATAAGTAACCTTTAACCTATAAGTTGTGAATAAAATTATTTTGTCAATAGAATCAAGTAAAAAATTAGTAATAAGCGTACTAATATCAGCAATTGCAGAATCAGAACAATCTCTAGTTGTGCTATCAATCGCAGTCATTCTAGTATCACATTGTTCGTAATAACTAATATAAACGTCTGCAATATTTTTATATAATAAAACTAAATAAATACCTCTACAAGTATATAGGAGATTTGGTGTTAGTTTGTCTCTAATACTATTAGAATTAGATCCTATAATATAATCATAATGTGAAAGAGAACTATTTGGATATTTTGTATCATCAAGATTAGTAGTCAATGTAGTAGAAGTTTGATCTATAAAATTATAAACATTTATAGTAGATCCAGATGCAACATCATTTGGATTATTAATAACGTGATCATACAATTGATATATATTAAATATTTTATTAAGTTTTTCTTTATGAGATGTATTAATTTTATTTAGTAATTCATTTGGAAAATGTGGTATATAATGCATAGCATCACTGCTATCAAATTGTTCTAAAACAAAAGCAGTACCAGAATTTTTAACTATATTAGATAAATACCCTATTGAATGTAATTCATCTTTAATATTACAATCATAATCACTATTACCAACATCTAAAAAATCATCAATATTGCTTAATTGATTTACAGAATCAATAATAACAAATTCATTTGGTGCTGGTTCAATTATCCAACTATATAAATTACTTAATTTTTGAGTTTGTTCAAAATAGTCAGCAAATATGCGTTTTTGAATGGAATCATAAACCATTTTTATTATAAGAATAAGTTTTTAATTTTGGTAATGAAATAGGTATATAAACTTTTATAAATACAAGTTTTAGCAAAATGATCATTAGCACCACAACATAAACATAGGTTATTTGCCATTCTTAATTCATTTGTTATAAACCTTTTAGCATTATTTGATAATTTTTCTTGAATATAAGTTCCACCTCTAACATTATCTATGCCGTATTTATTCATATATATTTTAACCATTTTATCTTCATCATAATCATCACAATCTTCAATTAATTTATCAATATAAAGTGGTTTATATTTTTTAGTCCAAAAAGATCCATTACCATTTAAATGTTGTTTATATCTAATAAAAATATTATGAGTTTTACCTACATAAAATTTGTTATCAGTTAAACGTAAAATATAAATAGATATATGATCTCTCATAAACATTCTAGATAATTCGCATAATTGTTTATCAACTAAAGAACTTCTAACTAAATTAGAAATTAAAATAGTTTTATCATAACCTTTTTCTAAATCATCATAGTAATTCATAATAATAATAAAAATAACAAATAATGTTTATACGCACGCACGATAAAAATATGTTAGACCGCTATTAGGATTATAACGATCAATTTTAACAATATCACCAGGGCGAATACCTAACCATTTTGAAATAGGATCACTTTTCAATATAATAGGTAATTGAGTTTTAGATTTAATATTGTAATGTGTCATAAGATCTTTAATTTCATCTTTATTAAGTTTAGTATGCTTATCAACTAAATGATGTCTTGTAGGATTAAAATGTAAATCTGAAAACATAAATACCGATAATAAACCATCAATTTTATTTAAAATTTTATCAAAAGTAACTAGCAACTTACAATCAGCAGTAGTTAATTCCTCAAAAACAACAATATAATTAATATATTTTTTATGTTCTAAAACAAATTCTTTAAAAACATCAATTTCTTCATCGTCTGTTTTATTTGTTTTCTTTTTAGTAGTTTTAAGTTTATCTATAACAGTTTTTTTAGATTCTTGATTTAAAGCTATAATAACACAAGTATTTTTTGCATATACTACAACAGGTTCATTACTATAAAATTCATCAGTTGTAATATTCTTTAAATTATCCTCAGGTAAATCATTGCGATCTTCTAACATTTCAGAAAGGTTATTTAACATTAAAGGTATTGTAGATGTCATTATTTATTAATAATAATATATTCATTTTTATACTTCTTTTATTCTTATGTTAATCCATTTACCTTCAGCTATTTTATTACGAGTAAATAATTCAGTTCTTCCCAATTGTATTTGTAATTGAGATCTAGATAACGGTTGTTTTGTTGAAATAGTATTTGATCTAAACCAATTTTTATAATGTGGAAAGATATGTTCAATTAATAGTTTATCATCATTATCATCAGTTTCTTCAATTTTATCTGAAATAAATTGAGCAATTAAATCTTGTTCAGCATAGAATCTTTTGGTAGCATCATTAATAATTTTTGGTTCGTGAATATTAGTTACATCTAAATGAATACGAATATGTAATAACATTGAAATAAAGGTTTCTTTCCATTTATTAATTTTGTTTGGCATATCACGATCAATTAGATATTCATTTGGTTTATTTGGATCTGGATTATCAGCAAATCTTGAAGTAAATTCAATCAATCTAATACGTCTCCAAGTTCCTTCATCATTAGAATTAACTTCAGGAACATAATTACAAGTTAGGAATACTGAAAATTGCGGTTTAAACTCCATTTGATCTTTATACAATCCACGACAAGTCATAGTATCATTACCAGTCATTTCTTTTAATTTACCAACATTAAGTTTATCATTTTCGTTTGGTTCAGCCATTACAACCATACGAACACCTTTAGATTTGTAAATATCAGGTGTAGCATTACTAGATCCACTACGACTTTGAGTAATATAAGATACGTTCATAGTATAGAAATAATCACCAAATGATTTTTCAACTAAATTGATTAATGTTGATTTACCATTACTACCACTACCGGCTTTGCCTGCTAATATAAAGAATCTTTCCTGTCTAAAGTTTCCATCTAAAGCTAAAGCAAACTGTATCATTAAATAATCACGAACTTCTTTATCAGGTAGAACTTTAGATAAGAAATCATTAATTTCAGTAACAATAGGATCGTTTTTATCATAAGGTTTATAATTACAATTAGTGCTAAACCGAATACAATCTGCTGGACTACCTTCACGAAAACCAATATCAGTTATATCATTCTTAAATTCAATACCTTTTGTAATATCAAAAACACCATTTTTAAAACCTATTAAATTACCTTTTTCATTTAAATCATATTCAAAAGATCTTGCTTGAAAGAAAGTTTTACATTCATTAATAACATTTTTCTTAAAAGGTGATAATCTACAATTATTAATTAGTTTTTCTGCTTTTTCAGCTTTTTTCAACCATCTTTGTCTAATATCTTGATCTAATTCAGGATTCATAGCCTGAATAGTCCATTCTTTTGATCTGGCTTTAATACATTCTACAATATCAGTAGATATTTTAGTAGATAGATCAATACCTTCCATCATCGTAACATACCGATGTTCTTCTTTACTATACATATACCAAACATCTTTTGCTATAAACTTAAATTCATCATTGTATTTTTTATAAATTAACAATGCTACATCATAATGTGTAAGACTTTCAATAGCTTGTTCAGTATATTTAAACAAAGAATTATTAATAATTTCAGTATATTTTTCAGGATTATCTTGTTTAGCCCAATAAATTAATGTTCCTAAGCCTAAGTTATCATCTTTCATACTATTCCATTTCTTCATACATTCTCGTGGTTTATACTTTGTGCTATTTTTTGAAAAATCATCCCATAATTCCAATAAACGCATATCAATATTTCTTAGAACCATTCCAAGTTGTATCCATAACGTATAATCATCAGCTCTGCTTGGATTTAAACAAGTATTTACTATATTTTTAACTAATTCAATTTTTTCATCATCTACTTTATTATTTAATGTATTGCGAATATCAGTTAAAAACATATTATCAACATATTTACGAATTTTTTCTTTATTTGGAAATAATTGTGTAATATATTCATTAATTTCTTTTTGATAAGCTTCTTTAATTGGTCTTTCAACATATTCAGTTTGACGCATAGAAAATAACCTAACATTTGCTTTTACTTGATCTAATTCATCTGTAGTGCTTTCATTATCATCATCATCTTCATTGTCTGTAGTAGAATATTCTATTTCAATTAAATCTTTATTTTCATATGAATAAATATAATGAATATCATATGGTTTTTGATTTAATTTAGAACTCTTAAACATTTGCCAACAATTTGAATCTATTATAGCTTTATCAACAATATCATCATAATCATTATTAGCAAAAATACCTGAAAAAATTAGGTTAGCTTTTTCTAATATTTTAGTTCTTATAAAATGTTGGATTTTATGATCTATTATAAAATCATTAAAAATTAGATGAATACCGTCTTTTACAAAATCTTTAGTATCATCTTTAATATGCATAGGTGCTTCTTTCAACATTACAGTGCAATGAATACCATCCGCAACATCTATTAAATCATAAATAATTTGAAAATATGAAAAAACTATATTTTCAATATGAGATTTTGTAAAATATTTATTACGTTCTAAAGAAACTACACCATTTGTATCAAAAATTGGAGTAAATTTAAAATCAAGATCTACACGTAATAAACTAGGATTTAATGGTTTTTCTACAAAGTGTAATGGTATCTCTTTAGCAACTACCTGACTATAAAGACTTATAAACTTTTTATATTTGTCATCAGGAATATTATAAGAAACTTTAGGATTACCAATACTAATATGCGTGTAAGATTGTCCTTTTTGTTTTATTACATATTTATCTATGAATTTATTAAACTTATCTAAAACACGCATTTATTTCTATTATATTTCTTTTTTTATATATCATTTTTCCATATTCATTTTTATAAGGTTATTATATAAGATTTTATTATTACACCAATCGTGGTGAAAATATTTTATCTCTATTTTCAATCATTGTTTTATCAGTCATTATTGTATTATCAAGAACATCTTGTTCTTTAGTATTTTTATTTTTAAACAATTTAGTTATCCATCTTATTTGATATGTTATAGCAAACATTCCACATTCTGTTGAAGTTTTTTGAAATTGTTTTTTATTTACTCTTATTTTACATTGTTTTGTTGGATATAATTCTTTTAATTGTTTTTTAACTTCATTTATATATAACATTATTAATTTAGGTATTCCATTTCCACCACTATCATAATAATATATACCATATGATGGTAATGTAGGATCTATTACAATAAAAATACTTGTCCAATGACTACCACCTTGATCAAAAGTATCTAGATTAGTAACTATACCTAAATATTTTTTATTATTTTTAATATTATTACGAATATTTGGTGTGCATTTATTATCATAATATTTACATTTACCATTCGTTTCTTTAACTGCAAAATCAACTGTAAATACACCTATAAATTCGTAATTATATTTTTTACATTTATGATAATGAGTTAAAACATCTTCTATATCGAAATTAGATAACCAAGCTGTTTTATTTTTATACCATTCTGCAGGTTTCTTAGGTAATAATCGCGTATCTGATATATTATTTAATTTAAAGCATTCATCAAAAGTAGAATATTGACATAAGTAATCAAACCAAAGATAATGTTTTTTATCTCCTACAATATTTTTAAGTTTATCATTAATTGCTCTATATGTTGGTTTTTTAATTTTTATTTTAAAATATTTATTATAGATTTCTATAAAAACAGATAAATCTTTTGTATCAAAACATTGTTTTTGATTTTTTGCTAAAGGACTACAAAAACTCATTTTTACTTTGTTAAAATATAATAAATGACATTATGGGTTAAATTTATTCTTGCTGTAACATTGATAAATGTTTTTGGTTTTTTTATTATGAAAAATTTAACTAATAGTAATAATTGTTTTGTTATTGCTGGATATTTATTTTTATTTTCAGGAATTATTGCTTTATTATCTTTAATTTATATGCATTATTTTACTAATATTTCAGTTCTAAAACCTAACAATATATACGGTATAATTTTATTAGCTATTATGAACTTTGCTAGTTATACATTATTATTAAATGCTGTTAATTATGCTGAAAATCCTAGTTATGTTAGAGCATTTGTTGCTTTAGAAATATCAATACTTACTATTGCTTTCGCTTACTTTTATAAAATTAATATTAATATTTATAAAATATTCGGGATTTTTAGTATTATTGTAGGTATCATAACATTAGCATTATCATAGTGCGTTAATTTTTATTTAAAATATATAATATTTAGAAAATAATGAATAATCTTATAGAACCTTGTAAAAAATATATTAAAGATAAACTTGGAATTGAATTACAGAATGAAGATGTTAATAAATATATTAGAACTGCTTCTAATTCTTTAAACCTTAATAATTTAAACGCACTTAATAAAGAAAATAAAAAACTTATACTTACAACTGTATTAGAATTAGTTAATAAAGAAAACAATTTAGAATCTGTTTTAGAAACATTAGAAACTGAAAGAAATAATCCGGTTGTAGCAATACCATATGATTTTGAAGATACTTATACACAACCTACATATCATTATAAAACATTATTAATTCAATCTACTAAAACGGATTTTCAATATACTCTTAACAATGTTTCTAGATTATTACCATATAAGATATTTATTAAAAATAATAATCCTATAATTCCTTTGTGGATTAATGATAATCTTTTTCATTTTTATAAAAAAAACGAGAATGATATTATTTATCATACTATTAATGATGTTGAAAATATACCAGTTGATAACAGCGTTAATATTAAATTAGAGAATATACAAAATACTAAAAATTATAGTATTTATAGTTATCGTAAAATAGATGAGAATCATTATAAAATTACAATTTTAAATAATGATAATAAAGAACAAAGTGATATTAAGATCTATTCAAATAACAAAATATATAATTTTTATTATGTTGATAATGATATATATTTAGCTGAAGATCCTAACATTAATATTAATATTAGTAATTCTATTGTAGTTTTAACTACAAATATAATTTACATTTTATGTAAGGTTATAAAAGCATAACGAATACTGACGAAAATATAAATATTATACTTGAAATTACTTCAATTCTATAAAGTATTTGCAATTTATCGTCTTCTTCTTTGGCTACAAATATATCAATGTGTTGTGATAAAATTAATACTATTATATAAAACATAAATACTATAAATAAATGCATTGTTATTAATTGCATATTAAAATCAGTATTCAAATAATTTAAAACACTTTTCATTCTATAATTTACATATTTGTTTAGGATCAATATTAAAATAAACATTATTAAGAAATATATACCAACATAGACTGCCATAATATATACTATATCTGTTAAATAATCATTCATTATTAAACTTTCTACTACGGAATATACAACAATATGTAAAATTAAAATAAAAAAGATAAATGCAAGTTTATCTTCAAAGTTAATTTTAAAAATATCAGCTAGGTTTAAACCTAAATTATCTAATATATCTACGAACTTCGTATCTAACTTTATTTTATCTTCAATTGTATTAACTGAAGATCTTTCTTTTTCATAATTTTCAATTATACTTGAAATTATACTATTTGTTAGTTTGTTGTTTTCATCTTCTTGTTGTGTATCAACACCAAACATTGTTTTAGCTGATTTTACAATATCATTTTGTTTTGGTTGGTTTGGTTCTTGGGGTTTATTAGTTGAAGTATGTTCTTTATCATAATCTTCTTCAATTTGCTTTCTTATTTTCTTAAGTACTTGTAATGCATTAATTACACTTTCTTTTAATTTTTCAAGATTACCACCTACTACTGTGTTTATTGTTGTTTCATTTTCTACTAAGTCTTTATTATCTTCATAAAAAGTATTAAACCAGTTATTAAGCAAAGGTTGTTCTGTTTTCTTATCAATGAGGTAATTTTTTAGTGTTTGTAGTTTTTGTTCTATAGATTGCGTATTATAAGATTGCGTATTATATTGGGAATTTAGTATGTCGTTTACAATTTTTTCTAAATTCTTGTCAAAAAAATTATCTTTATTTAATTGTTTTAAATTTTCTATTAATATTGATAAACTTTCTTGTCCTTGTTCTTGTTTATTAGACTCGATATTTTTAATTTTCCTTAAGAAATCTTTTAGATTTTCATATAATTTTGATATAATTTTTAGTAGTTTTTGTCTTTGAGTTAGTAGCTTTATTGTATCAATATCTAAATAATAATCTTTTGTAACATCCTCTTTATTAGAAGAGGACTTCCTTCTAATATAAAGATGTTTTATAAAATCGGTATTAATAAATTCAATTTTGTAATATTGTCCAGAAGGAGGTAATGCATCTGGTATTTTAAATTCAATTTTATTTGTTCCAGGTCCTGGTATTCTTAGATATCCACGTGAACTATTCTCAATATGAAATTCTAAATTATTTTTATTTTTTTGAATTTGTTGTAATATTTTTAAATCATCAGTTGCATTAGGATCATTTTCATATTTTATATTTTCGGCTTCATCTTCTTTAGCATAACCTAATCCAATTGTGATGTTAGTTTTATATTCATTAAATTTATCAAAATTATCTTTATTATCACTTTCAACTAATTTAATTAAATCACGAATTCCATTTTTAATTGATTGACGAAAATCTTTTGATAATTTTTTATCTAATATATATTGATTTATAGGATCTTCAATTTTTTTTATTTTTTCAACCAAATCATTAATATAGTTTCTATTTTCATCAAATTCTTTGTTTACTTCGCTTAACTCTTTATGTGCAGTTTCAAAAAATATTTTATTTTCTTGTTTAACGTCATCTTTAGATATTTTATTTTTTTTTGAATTAAGTTCTTCCTTAAAGGCTTGTTCTTTTTTATTTATTAATGTGCCAAACTTAGAATTAATAAGAATTCCATCACTACCAATTAAAGACTCAATACTATCAATAGCACTATCAATATCTTTCATTAATTTTGCTATATCCGTTTTACCACCACCAAATATAGCATTAGTATAATTTTTATCTAAGTTTTGTATTTTATTATGATGATATTTTATGGTATTTAATATATCTTTTATTTTATCATATCTTTTTTGAACCATATCTTCATAAGTCATTAGTTCTGTATAAAAATTATCCATTTTTTTACCTGTTGAAACATTTAAGGAATTTGTAGTATCTCTTACAGTTTTAAATATTTTATTACGGTTCAACATTTATAGATTTAACAGAAAAAATCATTTGAAAAAAAATGCGATTATTGATAATATAACCCAAACAATTGTTGACATATTTGTTATGAAGGTGTATAGATATCTCTTTTCAGTATCTGAAATATGTTTATAAGAAGCTGATTCTTTATCAATTGTGCGAATAACAAATGGGATAATTATTAATAATAATAGTAATCCTAAATGCACTATAAATCTCGTATAACTAAAATTAACTCTACTATAAAAATAATATAAAAAGCTTTTACTAGTATCTAATTGATTATCACTTAAATTAACAAAAGTATATATTAAAATAAATAATAAAATATATGTTAGAATATATGATACTATAACACTTTCTACATCTTTAACTATTTCTATTTGAATAAACCACATCGTTATATATAGCGAAATTACACGTAAAACATATGTTGTTGCTATAAATGTATAAATATCTTCATTTGTTATTTTAATATCTTCAAAATATTCATTGTTTTTAATACGATATAAGTTTTTACGTAATTCTTTATAAGACTGTGTTTTAACAGTATTAATATTAAACTTTTTTAACTCATTTAAGTATTCTTCATCTAACACTTTTGGAATGTCTTCTTCTACGTTTTCTTTAGTATTAAAAAATTGTTTTATACTGTTTTTAACTTTATTTAATTTTCTTTTAGCATTATCTGTTATTGACTCTGTTATATCATCATCAACTGTTGGATTTTCTAGTTTTGCTTTTAGTTCTTCTTTTTTTATTTTAATTTTTTCATAATCTTCTTCCAAACCTCCACCAAGTTTTCCATCAAGTTGTTCAGTTATTCTAGTCATAGGTTCTACTATTGAACTATCACATTTCTTTACATTTAGTGTTGGTTCGTCATATCCTGAAACGGGTGTTTTTATGTCTATAGGATGTATATTTGTTCCTCCCATTTTTTTATTTTTTTCTATATATTTGCTAAATAATCCTGAAAATTTATCTTCAGTTTGTGTTGAGTCTTCTGGAGGTAGATCTAGTATTGCCGCTATTACTTTATGTAGATCATTATCAGTTTTATTTTCAATACCAGCAGTACCATCATTACCAACAGCACCATTAGGAGGATTAACCGGAGAACCAATATTTGTTTTTGAATCACCTATTATTTTGCTTGCTTTTGTTTTTAATATATTTAGTTGTGTTTCTAAATCTTTTGGTGCTGTTTCTAATTTGTTTAGTTCTAGTTCTGGTTTTAATTTGTCTAGTTCTGTTTTTAATTCGTTTAGTTCTAGTTCTAGTTCTGGTTTTAATTTGTCTAGGTCTTTTTTTGCTTTTTCTAGTTGTTGTTCTAATTCTGTGTTTTTTTTCTTAACTACATCATCATAATCATAGCTATCGGCTTTTAATACTTCTATTTCCTTACTTAAATTATAAATATTAGCTACTTCGTGTAAGAATTTATACAAGTCTTGATATTCATTATTTTTATACATAATATTTAAAAGTTTTTGAAATTCTTTAATATCAACAGCACCATTATTAATTTTTAATATTACTAAATCTCTTAAATTATATTCTTTCTCTTCAGTAAAACTACCCTTTTCGGTTTTATTAGTTTCTGATCTTCTGAATACATCATTATATAATGAATCAATTCTAAATATATTACGAAATCCAGGATATTTTTTATTATATAATTGTTTTAAAGTTCTATAAGTTTGATCATATATAATATCATTAATTATGCTGTATACCCGACTAAGGTTTTCAACACGTTCTATAATATACTTATTTTCTTCTTTTAATCTAAGATCATAAGTTAATAATGTCCCGTATATAATACCATAAAAAACTTCTAATACATAAAAATTAACTTTATTATCCAAGTTCTTAGATATAAACGTCTGTGTTAGTATTAAATTAGTAATTGCTTCTTTAGCCTCGTTTTCATTTATTTCTGTATCTTTTGTTAATACTAATATTGCATTTTCACCAGCTCTTCTAATATATTCAAATAAATTAGATTCTGTGGTTTTTTCTGGCGATCCACCACCTGTTAGTTCTTTTCCATTTTTAGTTAATCCTAATTTATATAATATAAGCATTATCAGTTTTACACCTTTTTTTATATAAGATGTTGCATCAAGATTTATTCTATTTAATCTTTCCTGATGCTTCCTAATAGTCTTCTCAATTTCTTGAGTTAATTGTGTATTATTAGATGTATCTCCATTTTTAATTTCATCATTATCTGTCTCTGAACTAAATTCTTGAGTTGATTGTTTATTATTATATGAATCTCCATCTCTCTCTCCATCTCTATCTCCCCCTTCCTCTCCCTCTCCCTCTCCATCTCCCCCCCCCTCTCCCTCTAAGGTAAGCTTTTCAATTAACCGTGTACCATTAGATCCATCTCCCCCTTCCTCTCCCTCTCCATCTCCATTTCCCCCTTCCTCTTCCTCTCCATCTCCCCCTTCCTCTTCCTCTCCATCTCCCCCTTCCTCTTCCTCTCCCTTTTCATCTCCCCCCCCCTCTCCCCCTAAGGTAAGCTTTTCAATTTACCGTGTTCCATTTGATGCATCTCCCTCTTCCTTTCCCTTCTTTTTTCTTTTCTTTTTATTTTTATCTTTTTTTT
>Ga0181580_10000671_pt1 | contig 26060 bp, 26 predicted proteins | sample 071ome_23_FD_132413 | JGI IMG/M metagenome (GOLD analysis project Ga0181580, IMG submission 132413) | Coastal salt marsh microbial communities from the Groves Creek Marsh, Skidaway Island, Georgia - 071403BT metaG (megahit assembly) | ecosystem: Environmental > Aquatic > Marine > Intertidal... | reverse complement strand
TTATCCTAAGCCATCTTCAAGTTGGACTGCATCAGAAATATGGAATACTGGTGTACCTTATGTTCCACATGCTCCGGGTTCTGTTATATCACTATCTGGTGATAAGGTAGGAATAGGTATTATCCCTGAATTTGACAGTTCTTATAAGTTAGATGTAAATGGTGATGTAAATATAGCATCAGGTAGTAAATATAAAATTGGTGGAGTTAATTTAAAATATACAGATATTGAAGAAACTCCATCAGCATATACATTACCAACAGCATCTTCATCTGTTTTAGGTGGTGTTAAAGTAGGTAATAATTTGAGTATAGATGCTAATGGTGTATTATCAGCAACAGGAGGTTCAAGTGTATTTAGTTTAAATGGAACTAATGCTTATTATAATAATGGAAATGTTGGTATAGGTACTACAAATCCACAAACCATTTTAAATATAGCAAAATCTGGCGACCCTAAATTAAGAATAGCAGGAACAGATTCTAAAGATACAGTAGGAATACAATTATTAGAATCAACAAATACCGCTACTAATTATGGTTGTGAATTACTTTATGACGGAGATGTTAATATATTTAAAATTAATATGTTTAATGGTGGAAGTGTAGTAAATGCTTTTAATATGAATAGAACCAATGGTTATGTAGGTCTTGGAATGACAGCGTCAAGTTCTTATAGATTAGATGTTTCAGGAAATATAAGATGCACAACTTTATATCAAACTAGTGATAAAAGATTAAAGAATAATATTCAAAATTTAAATTCAGTATTAGATTTAATAAATGGTGTAAATCCAGTATCTTTCAATATTGAAAATGATAATAAAACAAAATATGGTTTTATAGCACAAGAGTTGGAAAATATAATACCTGATATTGTGAATACTCCAAATGATGATGATGATTATTATTGTGTTGATTATGTTTCTATGATACCATTATTAACAAAATCTACACAGGAACTTCATAAGATAATTATGGAGCAAGAAAATAAAATTATGGAGCAAGAAAATAAAATAAACAAACTTGAAGAGATACTTGCAAGAAATGGTATAGTTTAATAATTTACCAATTAATATAATAATACATTGTTTTTTGTTATAAATAATAAAATATATAATACAATATACTTTTAATTACATATATAATTAATATAAGATATTAAATAGAGTAATATATATATATAAAAGATGAATTATGATATATTAGAATTTGATTCATCAAATATTAAGATATTAAATAATATAGAAACAATATCTGGAATTTTCAAAGTAAATGGTATTGATAAATTTCAAGAAACTTCTAATTTTATAATATTAACATCAAATATTTTATTACAAGATACTTCTAATTTTATAATATCAACATCAAATATTTTAACAACAGATAATTCTGCAATTAATAATATAGGTAATCAAAATACTTCTAATTTTATAATATCAACTTCAAATATTATTAGTGATCGTATTACAAATTTAAATGCCGACGATATAGCTGATGGTACAGAAAATAAATATATTATAAATAATATATATTCAACCGACCTAACAGTTTCAGGAGATTTTACTGTAAATGGTGTAGATACTACTATAAATTCAGTTTTACATTCATCAAATTATGTAGATATAATAAATACATCTGCAAATACAGCATTTACTATAAAACAATATAATGAGATAAATGATGTATTTAGTGTATTAAATACAACAGAAGAATTATTTAAAATTGAAAGTAATGGTAATATTGGTATAGGTACAACACCTTTTAGAAAATTAGATGTGAATGGTGATATTAATTTTACAGGAAAATTATATAATGGCGATAGTGAATTTATTACTTCATATATGTTAAAAGAAGGCAATGATATATTATTTTCAAACAATATTATCATAAAAGGAGATTTAACAACTTCTAATTTAACTATATTAGGTGATTCAACAACTCTCGAAACTAATGTTTTTACAACTGAAAGATTAGAAATAAATAATATTGGTACTGGAACTGGAATATCTGTAACACAATTAGGTGGTACTGATGATATTTTTACAGCAAGTAACAGCAGTAGAGAAGTATTTAATATAATTAATAATGGAAATGTAGGAATAGGCATTACAAATCCGAGTGTTTCTTTACATGTTGCAGGTACAGATGGTATTGTAGTTCCTGTTGGTACAGAAGAAGAAAGACCATCTGAAAATATAATAGGTTTAATAAGATATAATACTACAATATCAAGTTTTGAGGGTTATGGATCTACATGGGGTTCTCTTGGTGGTGTCAAAGATGTTGATGGTGATACATATATTAGTGCCGAGAATAATCCAGGAGATAATAATGATGAACTTAAATTCTTTACAAAGGATGTTGAAAGAATGGTAATTACCAGTAATGGTTTAATAGGTATAGGAACAACAAATCCTGCTGCAATATTACATGTTGAAGGAGAAATTATTTCTACAAATAAAATTACATCTTATTATTCAGATGAAAGACTTAAAACAGATATAGAATTTATATCAGAACCATTAAATATAATTGAGCAACTTAATGGATTTTACTATAAACCAAATGAATTAGCTAAATCACTAGGAATAAAAAGTAATAAAAGAGAACTAGGTTTAAGTGCACAAGAAGTTAATAAAGTATTGCCTGAATTAGTAGATTTAGCTCCATTAGATATAATATGTGATAATAATAATAATATTATATCAAAATCAGGCGAAAACTATTTAACAATTTCTTATGATAAAATAATTCCAGTAATAATAGAATCTATTAAAAAACTAAATAGTGAAATTAAATTATTAAAAGAAGAAAATAAATTGTTAAAAGAAGCTATTAATTAAATATTCTTTAATCAAATGTTAGCAAACATTTTGTTTTTATAATATCATGATTTATAATATTATTAACTTTTTGTTTACATGTGTTATTTTCAATCATTTTTTTATAAATATTATCATAATTATTTATAGCATATGTTATTATATTATTATTAAATATCCATCGGAAAAAGTTAAGTTGTCCAACTGTTGTTTCAATATAATCAGTGCGTTCATTATTGATAAAAAATGTTATTCTATGGTGTCTTCTAAAAGAATCAAAATTAAATTTACTATATGATTTTAATTGTGCGCGATAATCTTGGTATAAATTAATTTTTCTAATATTTTTTTTATATTTTTTTAAATCATCTTGGCAAGATTCATCCGGGTAATCATTATAAATATTTTTATTTTCATCAATCCAATAATAAATATTATTACTTTTTGAATAATGTGTTACCAACCATTCAATAATACGTAATGATAGTTTGTGATTACCATTAATAATATTTTTAAGTGTAATTTTATATTCAGTGTTTTTATTATAAAAATCTGTTAACGATGATAATAATAAGTTCTGACCTAAATCACACATTATCTTAAATATATTTATTACATATTCTTTAAGTAATAAATAATAGAAAATAAATTAAAGCATAATTAATAAGATGGTGAGCTACCAATTTCTAATGTATTTTGACGTAAATCAGGCTCAATAGTGCTAATTAACCATGGACCAACGGCATTTTGAGGGTTAGGTATTTCAGAACGTAGTTGTAAATTAGCATTTCTTAATGATTGTCCTACTGTATTAACTCCTACATGATATCCAGCTGTTAAATAATTTTGGTCACCTACATTTCCACTACCAGATGGATTAATGCGAGCCCATTTGCTGTCAGCAGCGTCTTTAGGTAATAAATCTTCTGCTGTTAATCTATCACGGGGATAACAAGCTTGCATACTTTCCGAAGCTTCTTCTTGTACTTCCTGTGCTTCATATGATGCATAAGGGCCGTTGCCACCAATAGATGTCATCGTTACTTCTGTTCCCTGTTCACCTTCTAAGTTTTGTTTAAATACTTCATTGCCTTTTGGATCAGAAGCACCATAATTACCTATACCAGAAGAAGCCATCGATGGATCGCGTTGCTTATTGTCTATATCAGCTACTGAACCACCTTGGCTATTTGCGAAATTTTCATAATAAAATGGTTCTGGAACATTTTCTTCCATTTTATTCATTTGCATTGAACGAGAATTATTACATTTTGAGTTATAAGTTAATAATAATAATAAAGATAAAAGCAATAAAATTGCTATTGAAAACGATATTACTACACTTTTATTAGCACCCATATTTAATTATACTATATATATCTATCTATTATTTACAATAGATTATATTTAAAATATTTTATAATAATCTATTTATTTTTTCTTCTTGTATTATTAATAACTCATTAATATTATTTAAAAGATTATTTGCTTCTTTTGTATTTCCGTATTCTTTAACATCTTTAAACTTATCTTTGATATTTTTATAATCCTCTTGATATTCTTCAATTAAAGCATTATATTTACTTATTTTAATATTTGTATTTTTTTCTAATATTTTAACTCTATCGCCAATTTTATCAATTATATCATCTATACAAAACCATTCATTTGTATCTTTTTGCATATCTGTTATATCCATCGACTTTATAAGCCATTTATTTGAAGTATATTCACTATAAAAATATAATCCTATATATTCTATTGTTAAATTTATAATACATTTTTTATAATTATTATTTTCTTTTAACATATTTATTATGGTATCAATATCATTTATATTAAGATTATTATAAATAATATTATTAAATTCTTTATTTGTTATTATTACATTTATAGTTTTTGTTTGATTGCAAAAACTCTTAGTATATAGCTCATCTACATCATTTTTTTCAAAGCTTTTACCGAACCATTTATTGGATTCCTTTAAAATTTCTTCGGCTATATTATTATCTATTTTAATTAAATCGTTGATAGTATCATTATTTGTTTTATCTGATATAAATAATGTTAAACTATATCCTTTACCATTTAATAATTTTTTTATACCTTTAATTTTAACATCTGTAATTGAAAGTTTAATAGCGTTTTTTGATAAAGATATAAATTTATTGTCTTTTTTATATGGAGTTTTTAACATCACTTACTTCTTCTTTATAAATAAACTTAATACTTTTTTATATTAATATTTTACAAACATAAAAATAATTAAAATTATTAACCAATTTTATATGGAGTACTATTAATAATAGTAGCATCCTTAGGTTTGCTTGTCATAAACATACCAGCAGGAGAAAATGGTATTAATCCATTTTCTAATATATATTTAAAAATATCTTTTGGTGTTTTATTAACTTTAATATTTTCCCGATAAATATTCATTAATATTAGTTTTATATTAAGTACTTTCATTTCACATTCTTTTGTAGGTAAATCATAATAATCACCCCAACCATTTAACTTTGTTAAAAATGCATTAATTATACGAGCGTAATCTTTTATAATTAATTCACTATTATTTTTTAGTTGTGCAGGTGTACTAATGTTTTTTGATAATCCAAAGTCATATATCATCATATTATATCCACATGCTTTTAAATAATATTTTTTCCCATCAAACTCATATTCATAATATCCTTTTTCGTTATTCATTTGATATAAAAAGTTTCCGTAATGAGCATCATTATGAACATATCCTACTAAGTTTTGAAATGTTCCAATAGATATAAATACTTGAATTAATAAATTCATCATTATATTTATATTACCTGCAACATCTCTGTTTACTATTAATGTTTTTAAATCACCATGTGCTAATTCATTAATAGATACTAATTTTAATTTACTAGGCATTATCACTCTATCACCTTTATAATTCATTAGTGTATCTCTTTTACAAATAGCATGTTTGTGAACAGCAGCAAAATGTTTAGTTTTCTTTGTAAGTAATAATTTATCAGTTATTAGTCTCATCAATTTGATTTCTTGTAAATTATTTTTTGTAGGTGTCATAACTTTTGATACAATAGAAAATCCTCCTAAACTTTCTTTAATACTTGATAAATATATTACACCATAAGAACTTTCAGTACCTATTTTTTTTACTAAATCAATTACATTATTGATAGTATATCCACGTTTACCATCTTTAAATATTTTTGTATTTAAACAATCATCTTCGTTTATGATTTTTAAACGTTCTTGCAAATATCTAGAAAATTTAACACGATTATCAAGTGTAAATTTGTTAGCAATTAACTTATTTTTAAGAAATCTCTGTATACGTTTGGCTTTTGAATTTTTTTTAGATATTGTATTTCTGGATAATTCTATAAACGCGGGAGTTTTAGATTCAGCTTTAACAACATCATTTATAAAAATCTTTTTTGATACACTTTTAGGTTTTTTTGAGATACTTTTGGGCATTATATCCTTATTTGATACACTCTTAGGTTTTTTTGAGATACTTTTATGAATATTAACTTTTATATTTTTCTTTTTAGGATCTTTTTTAACCAAATTTTTTACTTTTACAGATGATTTGCCTTGTATTTTTAAAACTTTACTATGATCTTTTGAACCTTTTCTTGGAAAACACCATTTGCTTTTACCTTGATTATATATTTTCAATGCGTCCGTATATTTCATTGTATTTACTATTATATTAGTAGATTATTATGTTAAATTTTAACAAAAAAAATGATAATATTGATATTGATAATGATAATAATAACATAATTGATATTTTAATTGAATATATAAAGGATGAACTATTAAAATCTAATATAAGATATGAAATAGTAAAACCAATATTAATTTATTTACTATATTATTTAATACCATTTATTTTATTTATCGTATTTTTAAATTTTATATCAACTATAATAGCAATATGTATTGTATTTAAATATTTATTATAAAATAGAATGATAAATAAAATATCAGGTGGTATAAATATAACACCATTAATATCATCTATAATAATACTAAGTACAAGATTATCTGTTGATAAAAGGAAACTAATAAAGGATAGTGCAAAATTATCTACACGAGCTCCAAAAAAAATATTATTAAATACATTAAATGTTTTAACATATAAAAAGCAACCTTTAAATCAAGAGCCAATTAAAACTATTAAACAAAGTAAACAAAAACCAAGTAAAAAAAATGAAACTATTAAACAAAGTAAACAAAAACCAAGTAAAAAAAATGAAACTATTAAAAAAAGTAAACAACATCTTGTTAAATCAAGAAAACCTACAAAAAAAATGAAAGGTGGTAATAATAAAGATTTTTTTGAATAATTAATATTCCATGCCTTTATTTTTGTTAATATTAATAATAGACTCGCTAATTAATTTATTGTAATTAGTTTCTTTATTTTTATTATTAATAATAAACCATCCTCTTTTATATAAACTGGTGTTTGTTTCAAATGGTTCACGTTCAATAGTATATAATAGACCTTTATTAAATATAACAATATTATCTATTTGCATTTTATTACATAATAAGTGCGAGATTTTATATCATTTTTTAATAATTTAATAATTAAAAAATGGATGAAGAAATTGTTGAAGAGTTTCGTGAATTATTTGATTTTGACAAAGCAAAAAAAAATGTTATTTTAGATAAGATTATAACAGATGATATAATAATAGGTAATAAAATAGATATATCTGATGATGTTTATAAGGATACTGGAATACATGAATGGGCTTCAAAAATACCTACATTAGAAGGTAGTAAATTATTAATAAAAAAATTAATTAAACATCCTATTAATGATAGAGAATTATTAATATATAGGCAAAACTCTTTTGTAGATTATGATATTGATATTGAAATATTAAAAGATTATGAAGATGATATATTATGGATATATAAAATTTCTGAGGAGATAAGTGATAATTCTTCAATAGAAATATTATTTCCTTCATCCTTCATAATAAGTTATATTAATTATATTGAATATTTATTGGATGCTTATCATATATACAAAATATATTTTATACCAATTACATCTATATTATATCCAGTTACTACTTTTTTGGCACCATACTTTTATTTAAATAATTATATGAAAATGAATATTAGTTTTTCAAGTTATATTAATACTATTTATTATATATTTTCAATGTTACTAAAAACGACAGGTAATTTTCGTCAAGATTTAACTAAATTCGTAACACTATTTTTATATGTAGGAATATATCTATATAATATGTACCAAACATATGAAATTGCTGTATTTTTACATGATACCAAATATAAATTACATGAAAAAATGGAAGGATTAGTTAAATTTGTTAAGCATTCCCTTAATATAACAAAAAATGTATCTAAAAATGTATTGGATGCTTTTTTTATAATAGAAAAAAACTTTGAGCATCTTGATATCAATAACACAATGACTGATATTTATAAACTATGGAAAGATAAACAGCTAAAAAATAAAGTATCAGCTTTATTAAAAACAATATATGGTATAGATGTATTATATGCAATCAATAATTTACTTTTGAAAAATGAATGGTCTGTACCAAATTATAATGATAATGAAACAACATTATGGGGTGCAAAAAATCCAGTATTAAGTAAAGAACAAGTAAGTAATCCCATAAACTTAGATAGAAATATAATTGTTACGGGACCAAATGCAGGTGGTAAAACTACTTATGTAAAAACAATTTTATCAAATGTCATATTAAGTCAAACATTTGGCATAACATATAGTTTAAAATCAAATATGATATTATATGATACTATAAATTCATTTATGAGAGTATCAGATGAATTAGGTAATAAATCATATTTTGAAGCAGAAGCTGAATATTGTTTAAATATGATAAATAAAGCTAAGGATATAAGTAAGTATAATGAAAGGGGTTTGTTTTTAATGGATGAACCAATGCATTCTACACCACCAACAGAAGGTATGGCAACTGCTTATTCTGTTATTGAATATTTAAGTAAAATGTCTGGTATATCTTTAATTATTACTACACATTTTCATAAATTAGTAAAATTAGAAGAATTATATCCAGATAAATTTATTAATCTCTCAGTTGACGCTATTCCTCAAGATGATAAATATTATTTTCCTTATAAAATTAATAAAGGTCATTCTTATTTATGTATTGCAATTGAATTGCTTGATATTAAAGATTTTCCAAAAGAAATAATAGATAATGCGATTAAAATGAAAAACAAAATATGTTATGATTTTAATAAATAATGTATAGTTTTTTATTTAATCAAACTTATATCAGTATTTTTGTAATTGCATTGCTTGTATTTTTAATAATGTTCTTATGGCGTAAATTAACTATATTAGAAGGGAATTACTTTTTACTTGAAAAACGTGTTAATATTATAAAAAAAGAAGATAGAACAGAACAATTATCTAAAAATCTCGAAAAATCTGATGCCATAATGAAAGAAGTTTTTAAAAATAATATAAAAAGAGATACTTGTGATAATAATGATACCATGTGCAATATTCCTAAGAATTTTAATGAGGAAAATTATATTATGGAAGATATTAAAAATGATATTGATATAACATTCGTAGAAGTTAAAGATTTTGATAATAGTAAGGTAGATATTGTAAATATTGATGAAGAAATTATTGAAAATGAATTTAAAGAAGATAATAAAGATGAACAAGAACTTGTATCTCATATTGAAAATATAACTGGTACAACTGAATATACAGATGAAGCAACCATAGAATTTACTGATACTAATGATAATGCTTCAACAACATCAGAAATAACATTTAATAGTGAAGACGATAAATCACTAAGTAAAAAATTTAAAGCAATGAATATGGAAAAGTTACGCGAAGAATGTAAAAATAATTCTTTGAGTACCGAAGGAACAAAATCAGCATTAATATCTCGTATTATAGATAATATTAAAAAACAAAAATAAAAAATATTGTATTTCAATAGATAATTATAATAATGAGTTTTCATTCTACAACAGAACCAAAACCTCAATGTCCAATAAAGATGTCAGATGGAAGATCATTTACAGATTACCGCCCAAGATGTATGGTCAATTCAGAATTAATGACTGATATATCAAACAATAACATGATTAAAAGTAGCTATGAAAGCAGAGTATTTTTACAAGAAAATGCTGAAAAATTAATGGAACGCAATAGATTATCAGTTTTAGATCGTCTTGCACCTTGTGCTCCTTGCAATAGACCTTTTAATGATCCAGGTACTATGTATCCAGAAAGATATATAGTTAAATGTACTCCAACAAGCTGTGAAAAAATTGAAGTGAATAAACATGGATTAGGAACAAGCACCAGAGTACATCTATAATTTTTATTAAATCATAAATAATTCTATATATACATTATAGAGATATAATAATGATTTTTAATGATAAACATATAAACTTAAAAGTAACTTTTTTCAAAGATTATTCTAAAATAAAACTAACTGGAAATGTTAAAAATCCAGGTCAATATAAAAATATATTAATAATGGCTCCAAATCCCATTGATAGAATGTCTAATTATTCTGGTTCTGGATTACCATTCCCTAATAATGAAATAGCATTTCAAAATACACCAAATCGCGAAGATATAACTGGTTCAGGTGTTATAAATACCGAGTTTTACTATCCTAACAGTTTTTATATGCCAGATGGTATCAATAAAATTGTATCTTCTATTTTTTTACAATTAACAGATAAAAATGATGAAGTATCACATGTTTATTATAAATTACATGATATTAATGCTTTAAGAACACTCATTAATAGAGCTTCTAGAAAAAATCCAGAATTTTATGGTGCAAAAGATTATATTCTTCCGATTGCAACAGCTGAAAATGTAATGAGAGCATATGCTAATGCTAAAATTGAGCACGATATAGCATAATTTATTCAAAAATTAAATTTGTAAGACATCCCGCAGTATAACTCAATGATGATATAATTATAATTAAAATTAAGTATGCTAATTTCGCTGTCTTAAATATATCACAATATTCAGTAAAATATAAGTATATTTCAAATATAGAAATCTTAACTAACATTCCAAGTAATACTTTAAAACCAAAAAGAAAACCTATAATAAAATTAATAATAATATGTGATAATAAATAAACTTTATTTTCAAAAATATTGTTATTTGGATTTGGATAGAAAAAATCTTCAAAATAATATATTCCATGCACACACCTTAAATATGTAAAAGCAAATGTTAAAAATATAACAACAGATAAATACATATAAAAATATATTGTATTCATTTTGTATCTATATATATAACATTTTATAATTATTTTTAATAATACTTTTTTTGAGATATTTATCTACATTACTATTTAAGTTTTTCTTTGAATAATAAAATAAAATACCTTTATTTAATACATCTTGTTTAAATGTCTCAAAATATGTTTTAACATCACTTGTTTTTATGTCTTTAAATAATTTATAATATTCTTTATTGGTTATAAACTTTTTATTAAAAAGAAAGTGAGTATTATAATCATTATTAAAAGATGTTAAATTATAAAATTTTTTGTCTTCAAAGTTAACTTGTTTGGTATTTTTAGCATCTTCCACATCTTGGTCTGTTATTTTATAGGTTTTTAATATTTTAATTATTTCATTGACGAGTATTGGATAATTTTTAGCTTCGCATTGTGTATAAATATAATAATATGATGATTTTGCATTCATTATATCGATATTATATGATATACCTACATTATATATTAGCCCCAGTTTAGTTCTAAGTATTTTATAAAATATACCAGTATGAAAATTGAATAATATCGTACTTAACAAATTAAGTATAAAATTTTCCTTTGATAAATATTCTATTTTTTTACAAACATATAATCTAACAATTACATTATCATTTTGTTTATTTTCAACATGTATTATTTTAAATTTATTATTATTATATTGAAGTATCGGATATATATTACTACATTTATTATATCTTTTAATTTTTCCAAAATATTTTTTGACATTTACTTGTGTTTCTCTAACCTTATTTTTGGGACATGTAATACTTATTAATAAATTTTTAGAACATATTTTATTTTTAATAAATTTATGGATATCCTTCATAGTAAACTTCTTTACCTTTTTAATATGACTTTTATAATCACGCATATGAAAGTATTTTGGATGCAAATATTTAAATATTTTTGTATCAAACTCATATTCCACATCAGAGGTCATATTATTGAGCTCTTGTACAACAGCATACTTTTCTTTTTTTGCTATTTTTTTATCAATATAGAAGTTTCTAATACTATTAGACAATATGTCCATATAAAATTCTAAATCTTTATATAAACCATTAATATAAACACACATATCATACTCGTCTACATATGCGTTACTATTTCCGCCTCTTTTCAATATTTCATTATTGATATATTTTGAACTTTTATATTTTTTAGATGTTAGTCTACCTAATAAATGTTCATAATAATGTGTTAATTCACTTATTTCTGGTGTTTCATGATTAAATCCTAATAAGTAGTTTGCAGATATATGAGTTAACTTTGTGTCTAATGGTATTATAATAACTTTAATTTCATTATCTAATACATATTTTTTAAATTTAATATCCATATATCCTATAAAAATGAGTACATAATTTATAAAATATCTTAAATTTCTTAAACTTTATAAAATTTATTATAAAATAAAATTATGTACTCATTTTATTCTTGAGTTCTTGTTTCACTTTTGATATTCTAAAAAATTCAATACTAAATGAGAATAAACAAATAAATTATTAATACTATCATAGTTACGAAAATCATATATTGTCAATAGTGCAAATATTTCATAACATTTTATTATATCTAATATAGATTCTATTCTAAATATATACAATAATAAGTTCATTAAATTTGATAAAAGTAATGTATTTATTGTTATATTTTTATAATATATATAATAAAGTTGCATTGAATACAATGTATAATAAAATCTAATATCACGTTTTAATACTAGATTATCACAGGCATTTTTAATACTATTTATTTTACGAAAATAATGAACAAAACTTGTAGCAAATAAAAAAATATATGAATTTGTTATACTGGATATAATATATATAATAAATAAGTATGAAATATTATTATATCCTATATAAAATTCTATATCATGAACTAATTTTGTTACTTTAACCATTAATACTGCTAATATTTTCTTATGAAATTCATTTGTTGTTAAAGTAAATAAAAATAGATTTCTAAATGCTTTATTATAATATATTGACAATAAACCTAAAACTTTACCAAAATAATAAGCCCAATATGGATAAACACAATAATGAACCTTCATTATAACTCTTAAATCTTTGTTTTCATTATTATCATTATTATCATTTTGATTATATATATAATGACATTCGCGATGAAAATCAAATGCTACTATATCACCTTTCTTAACAATTTTATTTTCTGGTATCATGTTAAAACATGTTATAACATTGCTATTATCATCTAAACCAATAATTAGTCTATAACAAGAGGCAAATGGAAATAAATAATATGGTCCATCAATATGTTTTGTATAAAAAATAGTATCTGATGTATTTTTGTCTTTTGTTGATGAAGGTGCTGTAACATATATTTCATTCATATCATTTAATATATCAATATTATGATTTTTTGAAAAATTATTTTTAAACATATTAATAATATTATCACATGTAGCTAATTTTAAAAATAGTATTGATATATCAGTTGGTAATTTATTATACCATATATGTGTTGATTTATCATTTGGTGGATTTTGAGATATTACCCATTTTCTTAATTCATTTATATAATTTGTATCATCTATTTTTGTTGAAAATACTTTATTTTTTTGATGAATCCATGGAAAGTAAATAAGCATATTTCTATATAATATTATATATTTATTTATTATATATATTATAATGATTAGTTAATATTGCTTTATTCTACATTATTTCTATTCTCTGGCAATACATATGGTACTTCTAGATACTCAAATATATCTTTTTCAGATTTTATTTTATCTGTTGTATCTATTATTTTTCCATTTTTATCTTTGAATCCGTATTCTGATAATGATATGTCTTTTTGTAAAGCAATGCGTCTCATGTAAATATTAAATTGATATGAACCTGTAAAGTAAAGTAAAGCATAATAATAATATGAAGGGTCAGCTATTAATATATCAATGCGTCTTGCTGGTAATTCTGGTGATAACTTACATAATCCCATAAATTTATTTTTACCATTTGCTAGTGTTTCTATAATATATCCGGATGACTTTAATTCAGTAATAAGATTTTTAAGTTCTAAGTCAGGTCTGTTTTTTATTAATACATCAATATCTCCCATATCACTATTTTGACGTCTGTAACTACCAACCAATTCAAATTCAATATCCTTATAAGTCTTATTAAATGTCTTGTTAATAATATCGTAGTGTTTTTTACCTTCATACATGGGAATACGTTGTATCATATCATCATAATATTTTAAACCTATTTTTTGTTTATCATTTAATAGCTCTGGCTTTTCTTTGAGTTCTTCAAATGAGTTTACCTTTTCCATCAAGTCCTTGATTTTCACTGGTCCCACGCCATATAAGTTAGCTAGTTTACGTTTTAGTGAAAACTTAGGATCAGCTAGTGCTCTTTCAACAGCATTTATTTTTCCAGTTTCAAAGTATTCTTTTATTTTTTCTTTTATTTTGTTACCAATTCCTTTAATATTTGCAAAACTATCTATATTATTTAACTTATCTGTTGACATCTCAATAGAATTTATTACCTTGCTATATGCACGTGCCTTAAAAGGCTGTTTATTTAGTGTCTCATATTCTTCAAGTATTTTAAGATTTTTTATTAATTCTTTTTTTGGTTCAATTTTTGGTTCTTTTATGTTCTCTTTATTAATACATCTACCAGTCATTGGATTTATTACTTTGCCTTCTGGACATTCTGTTTTTTCGCATTTTCCTGTCAATTCATTTTTTTTCTCATTTTCCTTGCATTTATTTACACATCTACCGGTCTTAGGATTTATTTCCTTACCTTCCTTACAAACTTTTTGCATTATCTTTGATATATTAATATAAAAAATATATATTCAATTTTTATAAAAATAGATAAAAATATATAATGTGATTTGTATGTCAGTGTGTGAGTGCGAGTGTATGTGTAGGTTGTACTGGTATATTTTTTTATTTCTTAGCCATGAATGGGGGTAGAGGGTGCACTAAGCGTGGTATGTAATCACGGCGCGAGTATCCATACATTAGCTTCATTTTGTCGCAGTTCTCAGATACTTCCTTGATGAACTCTCTGAGACGCATGAGTTGCTTGCAATCATCTAGTGTGATCTTGTTCTTGTCTTTGATTGCAGCATTAATCTCTTGTTGAAGTCCGTTGATTTTGCTGATGAAATATGCCTTGGAAGCTTCAACAATGGTGGCGTGGTATCCCATTGATTCTTCAAGAAACTCCAGTTCCTTGTGTTGCTTCACCAAGTCTGACTTGTACTTGGCTTCAGTAACCATCTTGTCAAGAAAGTTAACCCGCATTTTATCCTTCCATACTTCTGCGTTATCAATATTGTACCTCATCTGCCTCATCTCAACCGATTCAAGGTGGTTAATATCCCGATAGAACGTGAAGAGATTTTTGAGGTACTCGACTTCCAACGCTTTTAGTATGGTGTGCTTGTCTTCATACTCAGCAGCTTCCTTCAACATATTATCTGCGTATTTGCTTGCCCTATTGTTGAGATCTTGAGATGGTTTCAAGTTGCGAGTTTGAACGTTGTAGGTTACATACTCCTTGATAAGAGCATCTCTGCCATTCTCAATGCACTTCTTCATCTGCTTCGCTGTCTTTTCTTCTTTGATGAAGTTGCTGTTAATTGTCGTTAGAGCCCTGTACGCCTGTTCATACTCATCTATACAAGGATTGTCGTTAGGATTGCGTGGGATTGCAATGCCATTCTCTCGCATGTACCTGAAATACTCAGGATTGTGAATAATACCTGACGTTTTAATATGCAACGTCTTCCAGTCAAACGTGGTATGACACGATACACACCACATCTGATCACATCCGTTCACCTTCATAATAGAGATGTTGCACTTAGGGCATGGTTTGCTATCCTTCTTGATTAGCTCGGCTGTATCAATATCCTCCTGCTTGCACTCGTGACCATCTTGTTTGATGGTGTGGCAGTGCTTGCAGGTCTCCATGTCACATATAGAGCAAATCCAGTTCGCGTCAACAAAGCCGTTACATTCCTTGTTTTCACAAGGAAACTTGTATTGCTTGATAACACGCTGTTGGACGTTCATACCTCTCAACGCAGCGATTTGGGTATTGTAGAAGGTAACACGGCCAGTCATGAGACCCCTCTGTTCAAAATGTTCGATAGTTCCTGGGATTAGCTTGTTTTCTTCAACGTCCTTGCGGAAGGTTTCTTCCAAGGTGGTAATTATACCCTGAATAGTCTTGATGTTCTTGCGTTTTTCAATCTCTGGTAGAGAACGAGGAACAAGAAGCATCTCTTCCTTGAAGACGAGTTCCTTGATGTCCGTGCGATAGAGCTTGTCAACGTACGACTTGCCGAGGAAACTAACCAGGGTAGACCTATGAAGCTTCTTCTTGCAGTTCATACAGCTTTTCTCTGTCTTCTGCAAGGTATAGATGTGGTACTTGATACAGGTAGTACAACACTCAAACTCGCAGTGAGGACACTTTTTGATGTGCGTCTTGGGTACTTCGGAGACACAAACCATGCACTCAACCATATTGCAGGTAGGAGCGGAGGTAGCAGAGGTAGCAGAGGTAGCAGAGGTAGCAGAAGTAGTAACAGCGGCAGCAATAGCAGACATGTGTTTGGTGTCATCATTAACCCGAGTAGCTATCAATTTTTGGATATACCTGTACATATCTATCTCATAGGTATTCTTATTAAGTAAAAAATGAATTGATTATTTAAGTAGAACTTAATTTTATTACTTTAACATGTTAAAACTAAATAAACTTCTTAAAATGTTCTATTGATTCTAAGAAAAATCCTTGATAACCCATAATTGACCCAGGGCGCATTATTCTAATGTATGCAATCGCTTCGCTTGGGGTAAAATTTAGTTTTAATATTAGCCATATGCATATTAGTAGACCTGTTCTACCAAGTCCTGCATGACAATGAACTGCAACTATTTCATCATAATTTGTTGAATTAATAATATTCATAAATTTTTTTACTATTTTAATAGAAGGAACTGAATAATCCTTGAAAAACAAGTCAACTACTTTAATACTATCATCTATTACCTTTCCATAATTGCTATCATCATTTAATCTAATAATTAACTTAATATTTCTTTTTTTTAATTCTGTACAAACATTTTTTATAGTTTTAGTTGTTGGTGTACACATTGCTAGAAATTTATTTGCTATTATGTTCATGTCGCGTTTTGAATAATCAGTCAAATATTCATAATCTTTGATATTAAAATTATTTAAATCTTCAATATTATTTTTGTGTACAAAGTAAACTGCTCTTAAACAATCAGTAATTGATGAATAATAACCACCCCATTTTGATACACAATCTATAAAATAACATTGATGTTCGTTAAATATTTCCAATATATCAAATATCACCTTATTAACACACATATTCATTTTTATAATTAAATAGCAGCCCATCATAAAAACTGCATTTAGTAAATCAGCATTATTTTTATTAATTAAGTAAACATAATATACAATATTTCTATCTGAAATTGTTGGGTCAATTATTTTATCATTTATAAATTCACAAAATTTTATAACATTTCCCATATTCGTAGGGCCATAATCATTATTTAAAGGAATATAAGATTCATGAAAATCCGTTGATGTAATATAATCTTTGCTTTCTTTAATAATTTTTTTAGTCTCATCTATATTTTTATGTATGGTAAGATACAATCTATCGTAAATATAGAACATCTTAATACATTAATATTATATTTAATTAATTATTATATGCATTTAAAAAATTAACATATAAGATAACTATAATGGCAAATAATAATTATAATAACAAAGCTGAAAGGCTTGCTATTGTTTTGGATATAGCTAAAAAACTAAAAAATTACAAGCTTAAAAATGGTAGTACATTAAACTTGTATAATCCCGAATTATGTTCTTTCATAGAAGAATATAAAAAAATAACAAATGAATACATAAAACAGGATGATAGTGATGTAAAGGATTATCGTGGTACTTTGCTATTTGAAGAAATAAATAAAAATATAGAATATATATTACCAGCACATAAATCAACAGCTCCTTTGTTTGTAATCAGGTATTAGAAAGGCTATCTGTTTTAGTCTGCTAATATATTTATTCCCGCGAAGTTTTTGATAATGTCTTTGTCGTCTTTGATAGGTTCGCGGTATTTGTCGTTGCACAATTGCACGCCGTTGTACTTGGCTACAATATTCTTAGCACATTCTTCCATCTTCCTGCAAATAGTGCTGTTTATTTTAGAGCAGAATACTCGGGTCTTCACTGTTTCGGGTGCCCACGCTTTTACACGACCAGTGATGCGCCCAAAGAGCTGGTAGAGATTGTCGTTTGTAATTTTGCTGTATCCAAAGATGGCAGTTGTGAATGTACCAAGTTCTTTGGATACAAGAGTTTGTCCCATACCAACACACAAATATCCAGTGATTACTAGGGGACGACTGAATATCATGTTATCGCGAAGATGGTAGCTAATTAAATCACCCAGTTCTCCTGATTTAATAACTAGATCAATTACCACATCTTTTCCTTCTTCATCAGTGTAGCGAATATTTTTTTCAACCCCGTTGAGTGTAACAACAACACAACGAGGATTGATTTTCATCACCATGTTGCGAATGATGTTGTGTGTCACACGCTTGCGTGTAGCGGGGATAAAGGTACGAGAACCATCAGACAAGATTTCGGGGTTTTTTTCAATGACGGATTCTGCATACTTGATGTTGTATATCTCGTTGTAGTAGAGGTTATACTCGTTTGAGTCGTCCTCCAAAACAAACCTACAATGCTTGAACTCCATGTCATTCCAACCAAAGTAGTTGCATTCGTTGTGCTCGGCAATGTTAACGATGGTGATTTTCTTCCAGTAGTCATCGGGATCCTCATTGGCTTTGTCCCAGATAACGTCAGGAGTAGCCGTCATTGCCATGATACCATGAACAATTTTGTAATTATCCATCTTTTCAATATTTCCACGGATGTTCGCCTTCTTTGACTTGATGTACTTATGAAGCTCATCAAAATACACGAAGATACGCGAGATAGCTGTTTCGTTATTGTTGAGAAACTCCATATATTTGAAGCAGTCGTCAAAACGCCTGTAATTGCTGCATGCAACAACGATTTTGGGCATTTTAGACGGATCCTTGGAAAAACTAATAAGCTTACAGAGACTATTAATGTGAGTTAAATCTCCCTTATAAGTAGAAGCAAAAATAGCAACTGCATTTTCGCCATGTTCTTCCTTAATATCACTAAGTCTGTTAGCAAACTGTTTGTTGTTGAGGAGAGTGTTCATGGTGAGAACAAAGTGAACACTACGCCCTTTACTGGGATCATGCTTAATTTCATCTAGGATCTTGTTGATGGTGACGAAGGTCTTGCCCATCTGGGTGGGAAGAATACAAAGCTTGAACTTGTTCTGTTCAGTCATACTTAATAGTGTGATGCCCGGGAAAGCCGGTTATAGCTATCAATTTTTACCTAAATCAGGACATAAATGTCCTGGATAGCATGGCTAAACCAGGACCTATATGAAAATTAAATATATCTATACATATTAAAAAAATAGCTGACAATGCCATAAAAACGAGTACATAATTTTATTTTTCTATGATTTTTATAAACTTTATAGAAATTCAAGAGATTTAGAGAATTATGTACTCATTTTTAAATAGAAGTATACATAATAATATTAGAGCAATTTGTAATAAATGTCCCCATGCTATGTAGCATAATAGTAACAGTTTTAAAAAAACTAATATTTGTATGATTTATATATGGATTGAGATTCCATGATAATATAGCAAACGCAAAGTATATTAAAGATACAGCTAAAACAGTAAAGTAGCGACGAAACTTTTGTAAATCCATATTGTAATAAGCATAAAATATAGAATAATATAATGCCATTTGTACAACAACTATATCAATATACATGCGCCATTTTTCTTCTGGCTTAGACCAAAATAATATAGAAGTTATAAAAACAAATAATGCAGGAATACTTGCATAATATTTGCCTAAATATATAGCAGTCATAAAGCTAAATAAAGCCAGAAAACTAACAGCAATCATATATTTATTCATTATTTATTATATAAAAACAATTTAATATAAATTATTAAAATGAGGTCGCGAGTTATATATTTAATGTTTTTTTTAGCAAGTATGGTTCATGGATTTACATCTACAACACTTGCAAATAATTTAAGTGCATTAAATGGTATAAAAAATCGTAAAGCTATTGGTACTTATAATAAATTAAGAAATTTTAAAATGAGTAGTGACATTGATAGCAGCGATACAAAAACAACAGCAAAAAAACTAGATACAATTAAAACACCACGTAGATATATGTTATTATATGGTGCAACAGCATCATTGTGTATTCTTAATTTATTTCAAAATGCTAAGTATCCGCAACATAATCTTAAAATTCTAGAAAATGTTCAAAATAAGTTATTTAGAGAAGCTACGCCATCTATTTGTTATATTAGCACAGAATATGGTAGTATGGCAGATAAATATAATTTAGATAAAGATGATTTGCCCAAAGGAGTTGGTTCGGGATTTGTATGGGATAATAATGGTCATATTATTACAAACTTTCATGTTATCAATAAGGTAGATAGCGCTATTGTTACAATTACAGATAAAAATAATAATAAAAAAGAGTATAAAGCAAAATTAACTGGTGTAGATCCAGATAACGATTTAGCTGTTCTTAAAATTGACATGAGTGATGGTGACAAACTCAAAACAATTAAATATAATAAAGATGTTAGCCCAGCAATTGGTCAGTTTGCATTTGCAATTGGCAACCCATTTGGACAAGACCATACTCTCACAACAGGTATTGTATCTGGAATAAATCGGGAAATCACAGCACCAACGGGAAGAAAAATTACTGGAATTATTCAAACAGATGCTGCTATCAATCCAGGAAATAGCGGAGGTCCTCTGCTAAATACAGATGGAGAAATTATTGGAATTAATACAGCATCAATGGGTATGGGAGTATCAGCAGGTATCGGTTTTGCTATCCCAATTCAACGAGCAGTTAAATCAATTACGGATATTATTGAAACAGGATTTGTAAAACGTGCTATTATGGGTATTTCTTATATGGAACGTAATCCGAGTATTGTAGAATCAGAAAAAAGTGGTATTCCAATTATTGAAAATGGTATTTTGGTTTTAGAAGTTCCTTCTGATTCACCAGCAGCCGCTGCTGGTATCAGAGGAGTAACAAGAAACGAAAAAACTAAACGTGTAGAACAAGTAGGTGATATAATTATAGGAATTGCTGATAAACCTGTAAAAAATCCAAATGATCTTAATAATATTCTAAAAGAATTTAAACCAGATGATATTGTAAAAATCAAATATCTAAGAAATAAAGAAGAAAAAGAAACTACACTAAAACTGGGAAGTTACAAAGGAACAACATTTACACAATTGGAAAATGAACGTGGTAACGATTTCGCAAAACGCGAAGGTAATGAAGTAAATATTCCTCTTAAAAATCTAGAACCCAAAATAGAACCTAAATTAAATTAATACAATAATCTAATATTTCAACCCTCATATAATTAAAGAAATATTTAGGTTCAAATCTATCATAACCATCTTTAAAGTTTGAATCGTGATAATAGTATTTTTTTATTAGTTCTATAATATCAATAATGCGATCATAATAATACCTCTTTTTTGGTTTACAGAAACTATATAATTTTTTATAAATTTCATTCATATAATGAACGAGTATATACATAATTGTTAGTTTAGTATAAATAGTTGTATTTGAGTAACATTCGATATCAATTGTTTTTTTTATTTTTTTAAACAATTCATTTATACCAATTCTACTAGTATATTTGAATTCTAAATTTTCCAATATTTGAATTACACATTCGTATTTTTTTTCGTTAAGAAATATATTTAAAGAATATAATTCTAAATGTGATATTATATAGTTATATCTATAATTGATAACATTACTAGAATACTTACCATCATCATTAAATTGCGGAGTATTTATTTCCTTATAATTAGTAACTTTTGAATTATATAATATGTATTTATAATAATCAAAATACACATCAATATACTTTCTTAATTCAAAATATCTTTCATTAGGTATTTTACTAGTAATTTCATAACCATATTTCATTTTAAATAATTCATAATAATACGTATTTAATATTTCATCTGATTTATTATTGTGTTCATAAAAGAAATGATTATATATTATTTCAGTATTTTTAACTTTTGTATATGTAATATCATCTTGTGATATAGGTAATGGTATTTTATGAGTATTAAAATAATATTTTAAATTAATATAATTATAATAACTATTTTTAATGGCATTTTTAAAAGATATTTTATTATATTTATTAAAAGATTTAATTAAAGTTGCATTTGAATTAAGTAGTAAGTATTCTAATTCTCTGTAATAATCTTTACATGTAAGAGCTAGATTAATAATATTTTCTAAATTATTTAAATAAATGCTAATATGTGATAATGCCAATATATCAAAATCTCTTAAAGATAAGTTATTTTTAATTATCATTAATGATATAATTAATATAAAAAAAAATGTCAATTTTTATTTAGAAATTAAGTAACAACTATCAATCATATAATCATTAGCTACCTTTTTTAATGCCCATCTATATATTACATAACACATATTGTTATTATTAGGATTACTCTCGGGATAATACATGTCGTTAAATTGAATTCCATTATAAATCATAGTATTATAATCTGCTTCAACTTTGACATCGACAATATAATATGACATATTAAATTCTTTATCATATTCATATTTATAATTAACATAAGAATAATTATAAAACTTTCCTAGAAGAATAGCATACTTACTATTATTAAAAGTTTCAATAAGATTATTTGTATTTTGTGATTTTAGTGGATTTGATGGTGCACAATGTAGTTTTAAATTATCAATGGAAACATATGCGTCATTATTTTTAAAAGATTTTAAAACATTATCTAATATAGCATTAAATTCTTTAACTTTATCATCTTCTTTATTTTCATTAACTTCATTTATATTACTATTTACATCATTATTTGATGTACTATTTGTATTTATTAATTTATCAGGTTTTTTCAATGTTGGTAAATTAAAAGCTTCTTTTTGTGCATCAATTATTTCAATGATTCTATTAGCTTCTTCTCTTAATTGTTCAATACTTTTTTCTTCGGCACTTACATGTTTAGTAGATAAAAATGGAGCTACCAATAGAGGCATTATTTTAATACAATTTCTTCGTTTTAGATTAATTGCGGGCTTATTATTTTTATCATTAAAGAATTGCATGTTATAACTAAAACTACTAGCACAACTAATAAAAATAAAACTAATTATAATACTTCTCAACATTTTATATTTAACATAAATTAGTTTTATATATATTTACATAATGTCATATGAACGCAATTGATTAATATCATATTCTTCCTTAACATCTACTTTTAAATTTTTCAACATCATTTTATAATCATCACCATTAACTTCTTTTCCGGATGGGAAAATGACTCCTTTAACTGGATTTTTAAGCATTTTATCAATAGACAATGGCTCATTATCATCTTTATAATCTTCCCCAAAGAAACACTCTTTAACACTTTTACCCATTTCTTTACAAGTTTTAAGAGATTGATACATATCAACCGGTTGTGCAGTATCTTTATAGTAAACTTCAAATGTTTTCTTGGCACCATTATTTGTATCCGCAGCTGCAACAAGTACATCAGCTAAATCCATTCTAGAAATAATACCACTTTTAGAAATACCTTGATTGAACTCTACCTCTTTTACACCTCTACGTTCTCCCGGTGATAACATTCCGGGTCTTACAATAGTATAACTCATATCACTAGGTGTATTTTCATATAATGTCTTGATACGTTCTTCGCCAACTTGTTTTTTATAACAATTTTCACAACTAGAAAATCCTCTATCAATAGCTTCGCCTATTTGCTCTTTTCCTTTTTGGCATTTTGCACATATTGAAGATACTACGACAAGACGTTTAACACCACAATTGATTGCTTCTTTTGCCACATTTACAAGTCCAATATCTTCTACATCATAACTTGGTTCTGCAACAATGCCTTCTTCTTCATTTTTTTTCATTTCGTCATAACTTTTGGTTCCAGGTGTTCCTGTTAATTTTACTTTTGGTCGCGATGCAGCACAATAAATAACAGATTCTGCATTTTTCATTATATTTTTTAGAGTATCGGGTTTAATTACATCTGCGATAGCGGAAGTAACCCTATTTTTATCTTTAATATTGTCAATAACTAATGTATTGACTCCTGCATGTTCTCTATCAACAATATTTACTTTGCGACGTGTTACTGCTACTACATTAAAACCTTTTTCTATTAAGGCTCTTACAGTATCACCACCAGTATATCCAGAAGCACCAAATACAACTACTTTTTTCACAATTGATGCATCTGATGCATCTGCTTTCTGAGGATTATTCATAATAGTAAGTATAGAGTATGAAGCTAATGGCGCTAATTCAATAAAATTACGGCGACTAATATTATTTTGAAATCTAGCATTTAATTTAGTTAGCGCAGGTTTATTTCTAATTATTTTATTATGCTTTAAATAATTCAAGGGCGCAAAAGCATTTGCATATATAGCAAGAGATAATAATATAATTCGTTTAAGCATTTTATATATATTATAACATATTTTTATATATAAAACATATAAATATTAAATATACTAAATATGAAGAATATAGCATTTTGGTCAAATCAATTAGGTGAAAGGGGAACCGAAATAGCGATGTATGATTATGCTTATTATAATCAAACTCTATTAAATAATAAATCATTTATATTTTATGAAATAAATAATGGTAATAATAATTTAAATGTTATAAATAAATTTGCTAAACAATTTAAAGTAATTGGAGTAAATGAATTTAATGATGTTGACAAATATTTAAAATTATATAATATTGATATTATTTATATTATAAAATCAGGTTATAATGATGGTAGACTTAGTAAAGTAGCAAAAAATATTATTCATTGCGTTTTTACATGCAATGAACCACATGGAGATGTATATTGTACAGTATCAGATTGGGTTAAAAATAATAAAAGATATGACGCTGATATAAATAATATATTAACATTGCCTCATATTGTAAGTTTGCCAGAACATAAACAAGACATGCGCGATCAATTAAATATTCCAAAAAATGCTATCGTATTTGGTAGACATGGTGGTAACAACACTTTCAATATAAGAAGTGTCATGGGATTAGTTTACGATATTGCTAAAAATAATAATAACATATATTTCTTATTTGTAAATACACAGAAATTTTGTCCAGATTTGCCAAATATAATTCATTTGGACATTATAGTAGATTTAAATGATAAAAGAAAATTTATAAATACATGCGATGCAATGCTTTGGGCAAGAAGCGATGGAGAAACATTTGGATTATCAATAGCTGAGTTCTCAATATGTAATAAACCGGTCATTGCGTGTAAAACAGGAGATTTGGCTCATGTTGAATTATTGAAAAATAAAGGTATATGGTATAATAATATATACGAATTAAAAAATATTATTACAAATTTTAAAATAAATAATGATATTGATTATAATGTATGCAAAGAATATTCACCAGAAAAAGTAATGAATATATTCAATAATATAATAACATTTTTGAAATAATCTTTTTATAATATAGAACAAATGTCAAAGGAATATAAAAGAACTGGAAAAGAAAATGTTTGTGGTAAAGAAAAAACAATTTATGAATTGAACGATGAAAAATACATAAAGCAAAAAGGGAAAAAAGGCGA
>Ga0181580_10000665_pt1 | contig 26207 bp, 28 predicted proteins | sample 071ome_23_FD_132413 | JGI IMG/M metagenome (GOLD analysis project Ga0181580, IMG submission 132413) | Coastal salt marsh microbial communities from the Groves Creek Marsh, Skidaway Island, Georgia - 071403BT metaG (megahit assembly) | ecosystem: Environmental > Aquatic > Marine > Intertidal... | reverse complement strand
ACTATTACTAATTATGGCGATGTTACTAATAGTTTAATAGCACATTATAAATTTGATGGGGATTTTACAGATAGTTCGGGTAATAATGCGGATGCTATAAGTACAAATACAACATTTGTATCTGATAACAGTATTGAAGGTAGTTCTATACAATTTAACGGTAGTGGAACAGCATCATTAGTAGAATTACCTTCAACATTAAATATAGGTCCAAAAACACGAATTAATGGTATTACATTATGTGGTTGGTTTTATACTAAATCAACTATAGCTTGGGCAGAAAGGATTTTAGATTTTGGAAAAACAAATGCATCTAATGAAGGAAAACCAACTTTATTTATTATGTATAATTCTGCAACATCAATTAAATTTGAAAGTATTTTATCAAGTGATCCCAATTATGTTTTTACATCATATACTAAATCAGAATTAAATGTAGATACTTGGTATTTTTATACTTGGAGTATAAGTGAAACTGGTATATGGACTATTTATATTAATGGAGTTAATCAAAATGTATCTATAACAGAATTGCCTGATATAGGTATAGATACAACTGCTCAATATTATTTAGGTAAAAGTCATTGGGTAGGAGACAATTATAGTAAGTCATTACAAGATGATTTTAGAATATACGACAAAGTATTATCATCAACAGAAATAACTAATTTATACAATACAGCCTTTATTACAACAACGACAATTGATAGCGAATATAAATATATTATGTTTGAAAATGATGGTAATAATCAATCATCTTATAATATCACTTTTCCTGAAAATACAGAATGTGATATTTTAGTGGTAGGTGGTGGTGGAGCCGGTTCAGCAGGACACGGTGGAGGTGGAGGAGCAGGTCAATTAGTTATTATAACTAATAGTATATTAAACGGAAGTTATAATATAAAAGTAGGTAAAGGAGGTATAGGTGGTATAAGTACTGAGGTATCAGGTGGAACATCAGCAGTAAAAGGATTTAATAGTTCTTTTGATACAGTTATAGCAGAAGCAGGTGGAACTAATACAAGTACTGCAACTGATAAAGATGGTGGAAGTGGTGCTGGTGGTGATTATTGGACTAGTGATGGTGGAACAGGGGGTAAAGGAGTTAAAGATAGTAATATTGATACATTTGCTTCAGGAAATGTTTATAGTTTTGGTAATGATGGTGCAGACCATAATAGTTCAACTGGTGCTGGTGGTGGTGGTGGTGGTGCTGGTTTAAGTGCAAGTGGAAAAGATGGTGGAGATGGTATATATAAAGCAACATTAAATGGTGTTGAATATAATCTAAAAAATCATTTTAGTCCAGAAACAAGTTTTGGGGTATATAATGCGGGTGATACAAATTATTATATTGCTGGTGGTGGTGGTGGAGGCAGTGGAGGTAATGGTATGGGTGGAAAAGGTGGAGGAGCTAATGGAGGTGGTGGTGTGGGAACTCCAAATAATGCAATTAATAATACTGGAAGTGGAGGTGGTGGAGGAGAAGGTGGTTCAGGACAGGGTGGTGATGGTGGTTCAGGTATAGTAATTATAAGATATAAATATGTTTCAATGCCAACTTATGATAATTTAAATGTTACTGGTACTTATAATTTAAATGGTATTGATGTTAGAAACTATACAGCATTTTATGATAATCAAATAGTTCAAACAATATTCACCCCATATAAAAAAATGGCGGTTAAAACAGCTGGTGAAACAGGTTGGGTATTTCCTGATAATAATGAAACATCTGGTTTTATTGTTAAAATAACTCCAAAATCATCTCAATCGGGTATTTTATTAGATTTAAAAATGCATTTTGGTTTTCATTATAGTGTTGATGCAAGATGGTGGGGAGCAAGATTATATAGAAAAATTGGTACTGGTTCTTGGACATGGATTAGCGATGCAGGAGGAGATTTTTCAAGTAACGATGGGGCAACGGGTAATGGAACTTCATGTTGGTTTGGTGATACATCCGGTGTAAATGGTGACCTTACAATGGGAACTTGCAGTGCGAGTTATATGGATTTACCAAATACAACAAGTGAAGTAATATATACTATTGCTGTTAGATGTCGTTTAGGTTCAGACGATATTGGTGACGAAACTTGGTATATAAATAGAGCTTACGATCAGGGTGATAGTTTTAGACCCGCACCAATGTCTTCATGGACAGCACGGGAGATATGGAAAGGAACAACAACAATTATTGATGTTTCAAGTGGTTTACCTGCAACAGTTACTGTTAATAATTCAGATTTAAAAAGTATTACATCAATAGATGCGAATACATTAGAAGTTACAAATGGAGTTTTAAGTGTTATAGGAGGTGGTGGTAGTTCTCAATGGACTACAACAGGAAATGATATTTATTATAATAATGGTAATGTTGGTATAGGTACTGATAATCCACAAACAAAGTTAAATATATTAGGAACAGATACGAAAATTAGAGTTGTTGCGACAAATACTAATGGTTCTCCTGGAATTCAATTATTAGAATATTATAATGATACTCAATTAGGAGGCGAATTGTATTATGATGGTGTAGAAAATACTTTAAAAATCAAAATGTACGACACATCTTTTGGAACAACTACTGAAATAGATGCATTAACTATAAAAAGAACAGATGGAAATGTAGGTATAGGAACTAATAATCCAACTGAAAAGTTAGATGTTGATGGTAATGTTAATATTCGTCAAGATTTATATTTAAGAAACTTACCATCTACTGATATTAGTTCATTTGATAGAACAATATATTTTGATAATATAGACGATAATGGTTATGCTAATATTCCAGAAGGGACAAGTTTAGGACAAATAAAATTTCGTTTAAATGAAAATAGTGATTATATAGTTGGTTCAATTCCAACTTTTTTAGATTTTTCTATGATACAAGGTGAAGTAGATGCTGAAATAGACCCTATTGGAGGTTTATTACAAGGAGGATTATCATTTTGGACGAGAAGTGATGGTTCTACTGGTACATCAGGATTACAAAATAGAATGTGTATAAAGCATAATGGTAATATTGGTATAGGTACTGATAATCCAAGTAGTAAATTACATATTCAAAATGGAAACATAATTCTTTCAGGTAGTTATAATGGTTATACATATATTGGTGATACTAACTGGGGAACAGGAGTTTTTAATTCAGGTTCTACATATTACAATGAAATTAGGGGATATTGGAGTAATGGAAATAATAGAGGATTTAGATTATATAATACATACAATAATTCTATACCATTTTTTGTTAATTCAAGTGGTTCTGTTGGTATAAAAAATTCCTATCCAAGTTATGCATTAGATGTTGCTGGTGATATTAATATAGCATCGGGTAGTAAATATAAAATTAATGGAACTAATCTAAATCAAACCCATATAGAAGGGTTAGATTCTTTAAATTATTTGGGAAAAACCACAAATACCTGGCATACATCATCTGACAATTATAATCGTTTATATTTTTCGAGTTATAGCAGTACCTATTTAACATCAGCAAGTAGTGGTACTCTTTATTTACAAACTAATGGAGGTTATGCAACAAAAATTGCTATTAATAATAGTAGTTATGTAGATTTTACGACAAGTAGTGGATATTCTGGATCTTTAACTAGTAGACCGTATTGGGGGTACAGTAGTACTTATATATATACATCTTCGTATAACTTTCCAACGTCTATTAGAGCAAATGAAGCTATTTTAACTTTGACATATTTTATAACCAATTCTGATGCTAGAATAAAGAAAGATATTCAAGATTTAGATGATGAAGAATGTCTTACAAAACTATTAGCATTAAAACCAAAAAAATACAAATATTTAGAAGTATATGAAAGAGGAGATAATTTTACTTATGGTTTTATAGCACAAGAAGTGGAAAGTATTTTACCTGAAGCAGTAAAAACAACAGAGGATTATTTACCTAATATTTATTACCATTATAGTATAATGAATAATATAGTTACATTAAATAATAATGATAAATATACACCTGTATTAAATCATAAACTAAAATTATTAGATGGTGAACATAATATAATATACTTTAATGTAGTAGAAATTATTGATAATCTTAATTTTAAGATATCAAATGATCAAGAACAAATATTAAATGGTGAATATTTTATATATGGGTATATGGTGAATGACTATAAAAAATTAAGTAAAGACCACTTCCACGCTATAACTATATCGTCGGTTCAAGAATTATATCGCAAAATAGAACAACAACAAAATCAAATAAATCAATTATTAGAAATACTCGCAAGAAATGGTATAGTTTGATGACATCATCTAATAGAGCATCAAGAGAGCTTCACAGGTTTTTAATATCGTCCAAATCGGACAAATATTGACGGAGTTATGACGTTTTGAAGTTACGGGGCTGTAGCATTATAAATGATGTAACAGGCGGTGGTTTCAAATGTAACAATATTCTGAAAACCCAAAGAATGGTTGAATCCTTGAAATTGTTGAAATTTGAGAATTTTTGCAAAACCCCAAAAATAGTAATATTGAAATTTTCAATACCCACTTATCTTTCTGCTGGTAATTATGCAATAGCAGTAGCGTCATCATATTCTACTCTTGGTGCATCAGCATATAGAAGTTGAAAGTCTTATTCTTTGCACGTATGGACATAATTTGAGTACATAATTTTATTTTTATTTGATTTTATAAAACTTTTAGAATTTTTATAAATTTTATAAATTATGTACTCGTTTATTAAATAACTATATAAAACTAAACAATTTTATATATTAATAATAATATGAAATCGTATAAAAATAACAAACCTATTTTTCCTAAATCTACAAATCCTAATGTGCAAACTTCTCAATCCACATATTCTAATACAGGTGAAAGTATGATTGGTGGTATAATGAGTTCTGTTATACAAGGCGCGGCTCTCGGTTCAGGATCACAGTTGGCTAGTCGTGGTATTGATGCTATAATGGGCCCTCGTAAAATAGAAACAGTTGTTTCAACATCAAATTGTTTAAAAGAACATGAAGCATATATTTCATGTATGAATAAAGGTGATACTGAACAATGTAAATATATATTTGAAATTCTCAGCAAATGTAAGAACATTAATATATAAAGATTATTTTTATATTATGTAATAATAAAATAACATAATTAATATTTATGAATATTAAATTATTGTTGTTTATTAATTTTTTGACAGGTTGTATCGCATATACACCTAATCTTGTAAAAGAGCCTCTTTTTAGATATTGGAATTGTATTGGATTTAAAAATTCTATAATTGATAATAAACCTTATCAATTTAATGTTGGTGAAATTCCATTAGTTGCTTGGAAATCTACAAATAATACTTACCTAAGTACTCTAAATATTTGTAGACATTTTGGTTCTACACTTCACGAAGGTAGTATTGAAGATGGATGTCTCAAATGTCCTTATCACGGATATAAACATTCTGTTGGTGATAAGTGTGGTACTATTGTGGAGCATGATAATAAGCTTTGGTGGGCTTACAAACCTATTGAAAAAGAGCCCCAAACTATTCCTTATATTAGTGATGATTTTGTATCTGACTATATTGAATATGAAATGAATGAAGAATTGCCTTTTTGTATGTATAATTCAATGGACATTAATCATGCAGAACATATTCATAGTGGTGTTTTTGGTTTCGGAAGTAATATTCCTATTAAAAATTATAAACATATAAAAAAACCAGGTAATGTAATTGGTACCAGTTTTGACCATTTCTCAAAAGATAATATTAAGCTAATTAATAAAAATATTTCACTAGGCATTGATACATTTACAAGCAACTATCATGAATATATTTATCCATCAACAACATGGTCTGTTGTTAGTCACGGGGATAATAAAAAACTAGTAATTGGTGTATCAATGACACCAAGTGATATTTACAAAACACGATGGTATGTTACTATTCGTAATAATTATATGAAAGAGGGTATAAATAAGAATATCTTAAACTTAGCAGCACGTATGATATTAAGTCAAGATAAAAAACAATTTGATAGACAATCTAAGAATACATTATTGCGTGATAATTTCATCTTAACAAAAATGTTAAATCACGAAGACCACATTCAAGACATGAAAGGATTATTTAAAAGCTATGAGTATCCTAGATTAAAAGATTTTATTAATTATCAAGTTTCTAATCCTGAGTAATTTAGATTTCATTTTATTTAAGGTATCATTAATATTGTTTTTATTATTATTGCTTACATTATCAATTCTATGATACAAAGATGCATCTTTTATATAGTAAGATTCAAAATAAAATCTATTTTTTTCATAAAGAGGAACTTCCATAATTTTTATTATACTATTAAAAAAATGATATAATAGTATTTTGAAATCAATTTTTAGTAGCGACGATGGATATTAAAAAACTTATTGAAGATACTGTTAAGACTGATTGGAAGGATATTTTAATAAAATGTGTTGAACCATTTGAAAGCGAGATAAATCAAAAATTAAGCAATGAATATGCTGGGAATATCTCCGTGTTTCCTGAAAAAGACCTAATATTTAATTGTTTTAATTATTTTAATTTGGCTGATTTAAAATGCATTATAATTGGACAAGATTGTTATCATACTCCCGGTGTTGCTAACGGATTATGTTTCTCACATTTTCAACAAAAAAATAATAGATTACAACCAAGTTTAAGGAATATTTTTAAGGAATTACAGCGTACAGAAGGTTTAATAAGGAGCGACTCTGATTTAAGTGATTGGGCACGACAAGGATGTTTGCTATTAAATATGTCTTTAACTGTTTTAGAAGCCAAACCCAATTCTCATGCAAATATATGGAATGATTTTATAAATAATATTGTTAAATGGATTTCTAAGAATGTTAAAAATGTTTGCATTATGTTATGGGGGAATTTTGCACAATCAGTAGAGATATATTTTAATAATACAGAGAATATTGTTTTAAAATCAGGACACCCATCACCATTAAATACAAAGCATCCATTTGTAGGTTGCGGGCATTTTGAAAAATGCAGAAAAACACATAATATAAAATGGGTATAAAAAATTGATATCTATAATATATAGTGTAATGTTTATTATATTATGAATTTTGATGCTATTTGTTATATAGAAACATTATTAGATAATTTTGCAAGAAATCTTTCTTATTATAGCTATTTGAAGCTAAAAAAATGTAAAAGTACAGATATATGTTTTACACCACCATATTCCAAAAATTTATTATCAATAAAATATATAAACAATAAATCTAAAAAAAAAGTATCATGGAATAAAAATTTGCTAATAGTATATAATTATTAAATTATATATGAATTAGGTATTATTATTATATAATAATGCAATTTAAGAGTTATATATTACTTGTTTCTTTTATTTTTAGTGTTATCGAAGCTTATAATATTAATAATTTTCCTATTATCAAAAGATTTTTTAACAAAACAAATAAAAAAAAATATATTAAGAAATCTTATATTCATTACAATGCTAATAATTATGCAATTAACAAAATTATTCTTGATGATATAGCTGATAAAATTGTCGGACCTAAAAAAAATAATACAAAATTAGAAAAAAAATAATTTTATTGATATTAATTATAATGCCTTATTATAAAAGTATTAATCTTCTTTTTATACATATTCCAAAAACTGGTGGTACTGTAATTGAAAATTCTATTAAAAAAGATAAAAAATATGGAATTCAGACTTTATATAGTACTAGTTCACGTAATTCTATTTTACCAGCTCCTTTTTCAACTTACAGTTTACAGCATCAATTTTATTCAACTATTTATGATTATCGCATTAAGTTAAATGTTAATTTTGATAAAATCAAAGTTTTTTCTGTTGTTAGAAACCCATATGATAGAATAATAAGTGATTTATTTCATTATAAACTAATTAAACCTAATTTTAGTAAAGAAGAAGTATTTAATATTATTAAAAATAAATATATTTACAAAAAAAAAAGCGAAATGCATAAATATGATAATCATGTTGCTCCGCAATATTTGTATGTTACTGACAATAATGAAGAATTAATTAAAAATATAAAAATATTTCATACTGAAACATTAAATGAGAATAATGATGAATTAAATAGTTTTGCCGGTATTAATATAAATATAAAGCAATCTAATGTTAATAAAGATTATAGTAAATATCTTAATAATGATAGTATTTTGCTTATAAATGAAATATATAAAAAGGATTTTGAGTTATTTGGCTACGAAATGATTACATAATAGTATAACTTAAATAGTTGTTACTTTGTTATAGACTTAGATTTTAGTTCAACAGCAGCAACACCTGCTATTGTAGAAATATATGTTAGCATAGCTGATGTTATAGCTATTTGAAAATAATAATTATCAATTTTAATAATTTTTTTTGATAAATTAATTATAGGATCTGTTATTTTTATTATTGCTTTTGGTGGCGTCACATTAGGCAATGTTCGCGTAAGTAATAATAGTGTTGATATTAATACGAAATTTTGTATACCTTCTAAAAATACACCTTCAAATAGTACTATATTAGAATTTCTAGGAATACCAATTAATTCATTTGTATCGTGCATCATAAAACATAAATTTTTCTTTTTTTGATAAGGACGTAGTATCATATTATTATTTAATAATAACATTTTATAGTTTATATTTATTTATTTTTTATATAAAAATTGATTATACATTATTTATTATAAAAATAATAATGGAACTTGATAATGGTTATATTGTACTATTAGACTATCTTTATAAATACGAACCGATTAACGATGATATAGAAAAACAATATTGGGAACTTAAAAATGAAATTTTCAGTAAATGTTTGCATAATGATAAGTTATTAGAAATTTATGAATTAAAAAAACTTGAAGAACGTATATTTGATTTTTGTCTTTTATTTAAAAATATTGATTATTATGCAATAATTAAACATAAAAACCCTGTTATGTATATTAGCTATTTGTCTCATTTAAAAGAAAAACTTATGCTTAAAAAATCTTTTTAAATAAGTAATACTCAAATGTTTAAGTAATAAAAAATGATTTTATATTTTTAATAATTTAGAATTGTATATGGCTACTATCAATGATTTACATCCTTGAAGATTTAATAACCTTGTTTTATACTTATTAGCAATAAACATTTCTAAAAATACTAATAATCTATCACCCTTGTTTATATGTCCTTAAATGCCAAAAATTGATTTTTGTATTGTTTATTATATATTATTAAACATGGAAGATAGCTTTGCTATAATTGAAACTTATGGTTATTTAATTGAATACTTTATATATTCTATTGTATGGATTTATATAATTTTAACTGCATGTTCGTATATATTTATCTTCTTTCTTCCTGTTAGGTTCAATACATATATTTACACATATTTAAATAAAAATTGATTATGTATCTATTATTTATTTAATAGACCTGAAATATGGTCTCTAAAAAAACTATTTGAGTATAATCTGCAAAAAGGATTCATATGATATACTAATTAGAAGGCAATCTGCCAAGAACCCGTAATGGGGGGAATCGCTGTTAGTATATGGTACCTTAGTAGCAATTATATGAATTAGTTTTTTACATTTAAGTTATTTTTTAAATATGTTCTATATTTGTAAAAAATTGATTACTATTTATTTTTATATTTAGAACATCACAATGGTAAGTATTGAACGTCATTTGTATTCTTTGAAAAAAAAGTTTTTGGAGGAAATAATCCTCAACTATGCCAAGGAGTATTCCAATAAAAAAATAAGGCTTTCTGGTAAAAATAAAACAGACCTTGTTAATATCATTATTTCTTATAATATTGAGGTAGATTGCAAGAAATATCTGCCTAATCTATTGCTAGCAGGGGCAGGTAATCACTATGTACCTTCTCATGATGATATCGAAAGACAGTTTACAGCTCTTGCAAGCAGGATTACCGTGTGATTAGGTGTTCCGGGAATGATTTGTCCTGAAAATAGGAAAAATTGACTAGTTATAGGTTTGTTTTTCCAGTATGGCTAATACTATGAGCTACTTTGACCTTGTCGGCGACGACTGCATGGAGAGGATTATGGATACATCGGCTGACCAGCTGGAAGACAGCATTAATATTGTTGTTGACAAGCTGATGAAATATGTTGAGACCAGGTATGAGGAAGAATTTAAGATCAATACAAACAAGTTTAATATGAACTGGTTTTTACTTACTATCTCATGTAAAGTGTTGAAATCAGTCTAATTGACTGATGTATGTTGGATGTGTTTGTGTAGTGTATGCTTGTTATATATTTTTTTATATTTACACTAAAATTACATAGAGGATTAATGTATTATAATTATTATGACAATATCAAGAGATAAAGCCTTGAAGTTTTTAAAAGAAGCTGATTTTAAAGCTAAGTTATTTTCCAAAGATGAAAAACGCAAAGTTGGTGCTATAATTTTGGAAAATGAAAGCTTAATACAGCTTAGTTGTGGCTATAATGGGTTGCCAAGAAGATTAAAAGAAACTAAAAAGAGGTGGTTAAAGAAAAACAAGGATTTATATGTAATACATGCTGAAACAAATGCTATTGTTCAAGCAGCTAGAACTAACAGCAATATTAATAATAGTATTATGATATGCAATCGTTTTCCTTGTAATAACTGTTGTTTGAATATAATACAAGCTGGTATAAAGTTAATTGTTACAATAGAACCTGATTGGGATAATCTGAGCGATAGATGGAAACAATCGTTTTATGCATCTAAGGAAATGTTAGATGAGTTAAAAATAAATATAATGTTTTTTAAAGAAAGTGATTTAATTTAGTAGATTTATTTTTTTGTGGATTTGGATTTTGGTTTTGGTTTTGGCTTTGTTGGTTTTTCTTCTTTCTTAGGTTTGGCTTTTGGCTTGGTAGGTTTTTCTTCCTTTTTAGGCTTGGCTTTTGGCTTGGATGGTTTTTCTTCCTTTTTGGGTTTGGATTTAGATTTTGTTGGTATCTTTTCTTCCTTTTTGGGTTTGGATTTAGATTTGGTTGGTTTCTTTTCTTCCTTCTTGGGTTTGGATTTAGATTTGGTTGGTTTCTTATGTAATTCTTTAAACTCTTTGACGGTAACTAATTCGCCTTTATATTTAACATATTCTTTGCGATCTCCTGGCATTTTATAGATACATCTATCTTTTCCTAAAATTTCTTTTTTGATACCAGTATTCTTACAATGTTTTGGTTTTCTGCCACCACCATCTGATGTTTTTTCTTCTGCTTGTTTTAGTTTTTTATTATCTGCATTATCATCATACTCTTCGCCGAAGCCATACCCTGTACCTGAAAGGGATTGGCTATCATTATCGTCCATTGGCCGTTTATCGCCTACTCGGCTTTCATTTTCTTGGCTTTCATATAGCACTGAAAGTGCGTCTTGACTAGCGGCATTCCGCGACTGTTCCCGAGGGTATATACTTCTACGGAGGATTAAGCTCGATTCATTTGATACTGTACTGGCACTTCTATCAATTTTGCGCGTTTCGTATAATTGAACAATATACTTTATATCTTTACCTAAGATAGTATTAAATGTATCTTTATCACCAGTAAAATCATAAAATTCTGCTATCTCTTTACATAGTTCGTAAAAATTTGTTTCTACATTATTCAATTTATTATACAAATCAGCTAACACAAGCGCAGCTGCTTCGTTGTCCTCTATACCACTTATACTATCACCAATTTTTTGTATTTCAGCTATTGCTGCATTTCTCCTTTTTACAAATTGCTTTTTATGGGATTCTGCAATTTTGCTATCGTCAATAGTTCTCAAAGCCTGCATTAGCATAGCATGTTTTTTCTTTATTATTTCTGCTTTTAAGTCCCAGTTTTCTTTTGTTATAGTACGAAATGGTTTATGTTTAAATTTTTCAATCGCTTCCGTCTGCATTGTTTTTATTTTATCATCAGTATATAGGATATCGCTTGTTCCTTCTCCTGTATTAAAAAAAGATGGTACATCATCCCTCCTCGTGACTTTTTTACGTTCTCTTGCAATTCTAATCACACTTTGTAAAGTTAAACGTATTGATGGTTCTATGTATTTAAGATTTTCGGGTGCTGTTTCCCGTTTTATGGAATCTTCATCCATAAACTCCGGGCGTAACTTTAAAATCCTTTCTTCAACAGCTGCTTCAATATTATTAAAAAATTCAAATATTAATTGTTTAGAGATTGCGTCTAATTCTACTCCTTTTAAATAGTCAAATACTATTTCTGATAATCCTTTCATTTGGCTTCCAGCTGCTTGTTGGGTTGCTGCTAATGCTGCTAATTCTGCTTGATTCATTAAGTTAAAAAGATTATTCATGTGAACGTTAATTATTTCTGTGAATTTTTTGTTTTTGTTTTCATTATATAACAATTTAATTATATCTGATTGATTGCCTGTTATTTCGCCTTCTTGATTTACAAGAGCAAAAGTATGCGCACCCAGTTTAAGCATTAATGATATCGCATATTTTCCCATAATTAATGGTAATATATCAGGATTAATAAAATAGTCAAGTTTTTCCTTTGTTTTTTTTTTGAATAATTCTTTAAGACTTTCAAGATGAGCTTTTGCTTTTATTTCAGCTCCGGACGCCATGGACACATTTTCATCGACCAATTTGCAAGCTGAAAAATAATCATTAAATGCTTCTGATATTATTCTATAAAACTCATTTTCTTCTGGAGTCACAGGAGGAAAAAATTCTAAATACAATAAAAACTCTTGCATAAAATCATTAAGTTCAGAATGCCTTGGTTCTAATAATAATTCTTTTTTAAACATTTTATCATCTTTAAATAAATTTTCATTTTTTGTCCCCTTTAAAAGTGCACTAAATAGTTCTAATTTAATATCTTCAAGATTTAATACACCTGTTACACCAACGAATCCTGCCCTCTTTGCAATTGCTTTTGCTATTATTTCTCTTGCATTCGGATTGTACGGTAGTAGCGGTTTTAAATGTTTTGGCGGCATTACTATATAGTTATCTAATAATAATAAATAAAAATAAACTTAAACTTAAACTGCTAATCCGGTTTGTGGATATTGATTATATGCTGATTGAGGAGGATACATAACTGGTGGAACTCTTTCGCCTACTTTTGTTGCAGGTATATAATATGGCATAGTAGGATACATATATTGTTGTCCCATTTGATTTGTATGATGTGTATGTGGCTGCATACCAACATTAAGTGCAATTGTCCCAGCTGTATTCAAATAATTTTGATAATATTGTTGTTGTTCTACATTAGGATTTGGCATTGATTGTGTTCCACCACTTTCAGATGAAATTGAAGCCTTATCATTTACTTCACCTGGTTGTTTAACATCTTCTCCCATACCTGTTGTTGGAGTAACAGGTGGTGCTTCAATATCATTATATACTGGCTTAATATGATAAGAAGGCCATGTTGAACCTGTCGTAAAAAATGGCGTTAGAATAAGGTCAGGAACCTTGCGAAAACTTTGTTGGAATTGGTTGAACATTATAATAATTATATTATAAATGTAATATATGTTTATATAGTTTTTTTTAATATAGTAGTGGCACTATGTTAATATCATATTCAGATAGTTTATAAAATAGTTCTTTATTGTCTTTGTACATTTGCGTGAGAATAACACGATCTGTCCATAAATTATTTTTATCTATTAGCTTTTCCATATACTCATGATATTGTTCTGTAAAATCTGCGATGATATTTTTATGCATTATATATGATACACCAGATATATAGTGATAATTCCAAATATAATATACTTTATCTTCATCATATTCACCATCGCTTGAAAATATAAATTTATCTTTTGGCAAGTTATGCAATTTCACATTATTTGGGAATATACATGATGGTGGTGATGTATTTTTATATGTATCTATATCAGCATCAATCCAACAAAAATATTCAGATGAAAATACATTTATATTAGCAGCTTTATTTATCATATTAATCTTCTCATTCCATATTAAGTTAATTTCCAGAGACTTACAGTAATCATTATCAATAATAGTTTTATTAATATATTTATATGAATTGAATTCATTAATATTGTATTCTATATAATATGTTGGAAAATCTCCTCTAAATTGTTTCGCATATTCAATGGATTTTTTATCACCAAAAAACACATATGGGCAGTTAATTCGCAATGTATTTTCAAGACATTTATCATAAGTATCTTCTAAATCCCATAATCCTGTTACACATGTCATAACTGATGGTGTTAAATCTATCAAATCTGGAACATCACAATCCGCTACCGGAACATCACAATCCGCTTTTGGATATAGATTGCTCATTTACAGAATTAAAGATATTATTCTTTATATATTTACTAAATTAAAAATGAGTACATAATTTTATTTTTCTTAGAGATTTTATAAACTTTTAGATTTTCATAGATTTTCAAAATTATGTACTCATTTTTAATTCGTTACTCTCGTTACTCATTTTAAAAATTGATTTAATTATATTATAATAATTTAACTATAAATATGTCAGTAGATATTGAGAACATATGTGGTAACAACACGCGTCATTCTAATAACCACAAGCAAAGATTTTATACTGATAAAGAATATGCTATTGTATCTGCTGAGATGTTACAGCAAATACCTTATTTAAAAACACCGGATGATATTACAAAGTTTCAAAAGTACATTCAGCGTGCACATAAAATTAGTTTATCCAAAGCAAATCTAATCTATTTCTATAACATTCTAGGTATTAATAATTTACCTTTTAAAAAGCTAATTACTAAGAAAAAATCTAAATCTAATTCTGGTGTTATTGTTGTTACTATTTTAACATCTGGGACACCTGAATATATTGACGATGATGGCAATAAGGTTGTTGGCAAGTTTAGCTGTCGTCACAATTGTGCTTATTGTCCTAACGAAAAAGCACATGAAGGTAATAACTGGGTAGACCAACCAAGATCTTATCTATATAGTGAACCAGCTGTTTTGCGTGCTAATGAAAACAAATTTAACCCTATTCTTCAATTTAATGCTAGGATAGATGCTCTTATAAACATGGGGCATGTTGTTGATAAATTAGAAATAATAGTTCTAGGTGGTACCTGGTCTAATTATCACAAAAATTACAAAGATTACTTTATTACGGCTACTTATTATGCTGCAAATACATATTATGAAAAACGCGAAATGTTATCATTAGAAGAAGAAATAGCTATTAATGAAAATGCAAAGATACATATCATTGGTTTAACTTTGGAAACTCGTCCTGATACCATTACATTAGATGAAATCCGCGAGTTTAGAAGATACAATTGTACTCGGGTTCAAATAGGTGTACAGCATACTAATAATGATGTTTTAAAGAAAATTAAAAGAGGACATTCTATTGAAAAAGCACATGACGCTATTAAACTATTAAAAGATAATGGATACAAAGTTGATATTCATTTGATGCCTAATCTACCAGGTAGTTCATATGAATTAGATAAGGAAATGTTAGAAACATCTTTGTATGATCAAAGAATACAAGTAGATCAATACAAGATATATCCTACTGCAATTGTTCAATGGACACAAATAAAAGAGTGGTACGAAAAGGGTGATTACGTTCCATATAATGATTTGCTATTATATGAGCTAATCAAGGATTTCAAGAAAAAAGTACAAAAATGGAAGCGTCTTAACAGAATTATTAGAGATATTCCTTCAACCTATATTTCAGGTGGATATAAACATGAATATGTTAACATGCGACAACTTTTACAAGATGATATGCGTAAAAATAACTGGGTATGCAATTGCATTCGCTGTCGTGAAATTAAAGATACAAATGTAAAACCCGATGATATTCATCTAGATATTGTAACATATCCCGCAAGTGACGGAACAGAATACTTTATTTCATATGAAACTGATAAACATCTAATTGGTTTTATTAGACTTAGATTAGCTAATAATGTAAATAAAAATAATCAATTGGCTGTATTACATGATTCTGCTCTTATACGCGAATTGCATGTTTATTCTAATCTAAGTGATGTCGGGAATAACTTAGAGGCTTCTTATCAACACAAGGGTTATGGTAAGAGTTTAGTAGCAGAAGCAGAAAAAATAGCTAAGAATATGGGATATCCAAAAATAGCTATTATTAGCGGTACTGGTGTAAGGAATTATTACAGAAAGCTAGGATATGACCTCATAGACACATACATGGTAAAAACGTTCTGAAAAACACAAAAATTGACGTTATAACCCATTTATTTTTATTCTCAGCCATTAATATGGAAATTGATAGCTATCCCGAACTCACCAGCACTGATATGCTCGCTATCATTCGCAATACATGCGAACTATATATGAAGTATGGAGCACGTAGTAGCAAAAAAGTTGATTATTTTCACGAAGAAATCATCAAACAATTGAAAACAATCTTTACTGATGAACGCTACAAAGTAGCACAGGAATATGACGTGCCGTCTCTTAATCCATCCGGTAAGAAGAAATGCGACATCGTTGTATTGCGCGATAATATTCCGGTAATCATATTGCCTGTTAAAATCATTATGACTAACTACAAGCAAAACAAAAACAATTACTTTGAAAATCAAATAGGAGAGGTGACTGGTATCAAACTTGCTAACCCCAATATCAATGTGGTTCCCATAAATATCTATATGTCTAAAACACCTTATCTCAATACAAGCAAAGTAATTACAAAGTTTGAAACTATCACATATAGTGATATCGCTATCTACGAGAAATATAAGGAGCATAGGCTATTCAACGAAGTTATTAACTATATCATAGATGTAGAACATGAAAATGTGGTAAACGAAACATACCAAAAAATACCAAAATTAATTGGCTTTAATACAGCAACAGGGTATGTGCCTCTGCGTGCGATTATGGAACGCCTCAATGTGTAGATTGTCGCGACACTTGACTAGTCAATAGCTATCTCATTAAGAACTCTACTACTGACATTGATCCATCCACCTGAACGTTTCTGTGAATTCTGTGTTATGTAATCTATATTTTTTATAATTAAATCTTTGATATAATTTAAATCACCGCTATTATTTGGTTCAATGCAAAGACACCCATAATGCAATATATCTTTATTTTTTGTTATAGTGAAGTTTTTAGGATCCAGGAAGCAAGGTATATACAAGCATTCTTTATTAGATTTTTTTATAGATTGGGTGCGTCCGTATGCATACCAACTTGCATATACTTTATTACCTTTATCGCGCTTACGTAATTCTTCTTTATTTTCTAATAAATATTCATATGTTAGTGGATTTTCTTTTTTAAACTCATTTTCATCTATTATTTTAGCATTATTATATGGATATATAATGTATTTTTCTTGTGTACCATTTGTTATAAGAGACCAACAAGGTTCTTCATTGAGTTTATTTTGATGTATATATATTTTATCTCTTAAAGTGGCTATTCCATTCTTAATCTTGCATATATCTTGTAGTTTTTTAGTATTTTTACAAGAAGCGCCAACATTATTAAATAATGAATATGTTTTAACTACATCATTGTAATGATAAGTTATATCATTATATTTTAATGTATCTTTATGTTTTTTTGTAAATACAGTTATACAACAATATACAGATATTCCTTTGAATACTTTATCATCATTATAATCTATTATTTCTTCAATATATCTATTTTCAAACAAGAGTTTCCGCAAGTTTAAAGCTGACTTATTATAAAGATATGAGTTTGGTGTTATTGCTACCATTCTACCATTATCACTAAGTAGTTCAAGGCATTTCAATATAAAAGCATAATATATATCTACAAGCCCTGTTTTGAGTATTGTGAAGTTTGATTTGAGAAATGCTCTATATTCTGGTGATAAATCTTGAACTTTAATATATGGCGGATTCATAATAATATTGTCATATTTTTTTATTATTGGTACTCTAAGAAAATCATCATTTATTTTAGATATGTTATTGGCATCAATATTATTATCAAGATATTCTTTTTTTAGTTCATATAAATCTATACTTCTATATTTTGATAAATCTAGATATTTAAGTAGATTCCCAGAGCCTACTGATGGTTCTAATAAAGTCCCTGAATTATTTATTTTTTGTGACATAATTAAACTTATATTATCGGGTGTAAATATATCGCATTTAGTAAACTTTATTATATCATTCATAATAGTAAATAAAAATAATTTATATTTATATAGTCATTTTTTATTCATTTTCAGCTTCTCTTAGTAATTTATCACATAGATCTACTTCTTGCATTATTATTTCATGATATCGTTTAATATCATTTAGTATTTTTCTAAAAAGTTCTGAAAAGTTCAATATATGTTGTTTGAGAAATAATATTAATATTTTTGCCATATCTCTAAAACTTTGTTTTGTTACCATTTTTGATACTTCATTATCTTTATCATCTTTAAAATCATTCTTTGCTTTTGCTAATATTAATAATATATCAGTATATTTTAGCATTTTGTCTATAAGTATTTTTCTCATTTTTTGAAATTTACTTTTAGTATTTGTTATATTATCTCTTTTTTCTGAGATACTTTCTTCATCACCACCAGTTATCATTCCTGGTATTAATAATTTTTGCTTAGTTTTTAGTAAATCATTTAATTCTTTCTCTAATGTTTCAATTTCTTTATCCATATATTCATCAATACTTTCTTTGAACCTGCCTTTAATACCTAAATCTATATAATCTTCTTTATTAATGTTATATTTTATTTTAATTTTATCTGAAGTCATACCAGCTTTTTTTAATTTTTTATATTCCTCATAAGAAACATTACCATTTATAGTTTTTTCATTAAATTCAAATTTTATATTTTTTTCACTTTTTTTTTTACTTTCTTCTTTACTTTCTTCTTCAATTTTTTTTTCACTTTCTTCTTCACTTTTTTTTAAAGTACCTAAAAAATCATTTCTTAAAAAATCAACATATATATTATAAAGTGCTGGATCCATTTTATCATCACCCTCTGGCTGTTTTTTATTTTTAAGTTCTTCAATTGCAAGGTCATTATATATAGTTTCTCTTATCAATTCGTTAAAAAATATTTCAAGCGACTTTATATATGATTTATTTTTAACTTTGAATTCTGATTCTAGTGTGGGTCCTAGTTTATTCCACCAGTATATAGTTTGTTGCATTTCAACGAATTTAGTTTCTTTGACCTCTAAACTTTCTTTAAACTCTTTTAATATCCCCTGTTTTACTTTTAAAAAATTAGCAAGTGACATATCATCATATTCACCTTTGTCCTTTTCTTCTTCTTCACCATCTTCGTTTTTATTCTCTTTCAATAACTGGTATGTTTCATCAAATTTATTTAATTTACTGCTATAATCTGTTCTAAACTTACTACTATAATCGCTAAGTCTATCTAATAATATATTTATTTTTTGGCTATATAAAAGTTCTTCTCTTCTATCATCTTCAACAAATGTTAACATATGCATTAATTCTTCTATTTCAACTCTCATATCACTTACATCATAGTATTTGGATATTATATCAATAAAATAATTAACAAATATTTTTTCAAATATAAATTTTTTCATATTTGTTATTAACATTCTAATTTGTGTTGAGTTTAGCTCCCCTTCGTCATCATGTTTATATGTATCAATTAATACATCTATTCTATTATTATATTTTGTTAAGAATTTAAGAGATTTTTTTATACTATCTATAATATCATTATCAAATATTCTTTTGTAATATTTGATAATTTCTTCAAATAACGATATTTTATATTTAATTAATCTTTTTTCATCAACAAAAGTTCTAATCATTATTCTTTTTTCTTCTTCTTTTGCTGCTTCGCCACTTGCACCACTTGCACCATCCGCATCAGTCGCACCATCCGCGCCAGGCGCACCAGCCGCACCATCCGCATCAGTCGCACCATCCGCGCCAGGCGCACCAGCCGCGCTACTTTCCCCAACGCCACCTATAAATTTTAATTGTTTATTAGTTATTTTATAATATTTATTTTCATATCTATAATAATAATTATTTCCTTTTTGATATAATGTTCTGTATTTATTTTTAATATAAATTTTTTTAATAGTATGTTTCATTATATTAAAAATATATAAAACTTTTACTACTATATAGTAATAATAAAAAAGACGCAAAGTTTTAACATGGAAAAAGAAAATGTTTCTTCTGATACACAAGATGTTTCTAAAAAATCTGCTAAGAAGATTAGTGGTAATAAATTTTTTGAAGAGTTTAATAAATTGTGTTCAAATGAAGAAGAGTATACACTAGATGAATTAAAAAAACATTTATCAGCAGCTTACAAGCAAGCTGGTAAAAAGGTAAATGTAAAGCGCGAGCCATCTGCTTATAATAAATTTATGAAGGAAGAAATTACTAAATTGCGTCAAGAAAATCCTGACAAGGAGTACAAGGATTTAATGAAACTTGTTGCGGAAAAATGGAATGCAAATAAAAAAGCTTCACAATAATTTTAATTATTTTTGTATTATAGAATTAATGAATATTTATATTAAATATTTAGTTGCTGCTATCTTGCTATCATTCATGGATTTTATATGGATATCATCAAACTTTAAGATGTACAACAAAACCATAAAAGATATTCAAGGTTTTGAGCCAAAAATAAATATTAAATATGCTATTATAGCTTATGCTTTTATGATACTATCTTTATTTTATGTTGCAATACCATTTACAATGAATTATATTAACAAAAATGATAAGCCTAGTGATAAATTATATAAATCTGTTTTATATGGAGGGAGCGTAGGATTAAGTATATATGGTATATATAATTTTACATGTATGAGTTTCTTCGAAAAATACCCATTAACAACCGCTATAATTGATACTATATGGGGAACAATTTTATATTCTTTTGTTGTATTTGTATTTTTTATGCTTTAAGAAAATAAATACATTAATAAGAATAATATTAATGCTGATAATAATATTATAAAGAAGGATATTAATGCACTGCCACCTAATAAAAACGGCGTTATAAATAATCCAAGATATATATTTACTATTAAAGCAATTATAATAAATATATATATATATATACCATTTATATTTGCTTTATTTTTAATATCTAAAAATTCACTAATGTTTATTTTATTAATATATTCAAGAGGATTATTTATTTTTGATATTTTATTATTTTCATTTGTGATAATAGTATTATTATCTATTGTTGATATTTTATTATTTTCATTTATTAATATTTTTAATTGACTACATTTATCAATATCGTCACTCGTAACTCCATCTAATTCATTATTAGTACTTTTTAAATCGGAAAAATTATCAAAGTGTTTCAATAACATTATATTAGTTATATTCTATTATAACTATATTTTAATAATTCATAAAAATAATTCTTTTTATTAAACCTATAATTTCTTATATTATAATATAATAGAGATAGTTCATAATATATTTATGGCAAATACATATGAAACAATTATTATTATATTGGCGATATCAATAAATACTGGAATTATATTATGGTATATATCACATTATCGTGATATGGATTTTGGTGGTAATCCTATGCTTCTCAATATAAACTATAATAAAAATAAAATGGAAAATACTAATGTTGGTGGGGATAAATGTACAACTGTTTGTGATGCACTTGATCCAGTTAGTGATCCCAGATACAATATGCAGCAAATAATAAAGCAATCTATATTATTAGAAGAACATTTAACAAATAAAAATAAAAGATGTCGCGATTGTATTACTAAACACTTTTTACATATTATTGGCTTATCAGAAGAAGCTCAAATGTTAGCTACAAATAAAATAGATGATTATCCTTTGGTAAATGAATCAGTTAATTTGTATAATGAATTATTTAAAATATGGATTAAAAATAAAAATATGAATGGTAAGGACGAAAGTTATATATTATATTGTACTAATAAATTAAGAGATCATAGAAAACAGCTAATTGTTTTATATTTTTTTGACGAAAAATACAAAATAAAAGAAGATAAGTAGAATTATATATTTTTTTTATAAGGAATATTATTATTATCGCGCATATGTGTTACTACTTCTTTAATATCGTTTATTGTTATATTATGTGCGTCTAAATGGTCGGGATGTATCTCTGACCCCATGTTTATATTCGGATATGCCGTAGGAAATGTTGTTGCATATGTATTAACACTTTGATATAATGCTACATCTGCTACTATTTGATATTCACAATCATTAAAATCGTACTTATTATTTTTATAGTATCTATTGACTAATTTTTCTGCTCCTTTACGTGATATAATATACATACCAGTAGATGGTAATAAATATTTCCATTTTATATATTTAACATTATTTTTTAGATATAAATTTTCATATAGATATTTTACAGTTGGACCATATAATATTAGTAATTGAAGAATATCAAAGTCATTAGGAGCATCCTTTACTATATTATCATAATCAATTATATATGGTATAATTATATCATCTTCCATAATAACAAAATGGTTATCTTTTGATGTTTCGAGGGCATATTTCATTGCTTTGATATGGCTAGATATGCATGCAAATTCATATTCGCAACTAGTACATCCAGGATGTTTGCACGTTAGTGGGCGTTTATGAGCTAGACAAGTACTAAAATCATTTGGCGTAACTGCACTTATACGTGTATTATCGATACCAAAAGTGCTAAATTGGGTATCCATGAAATTTCTTCGCATAGCGCTGTTATCTATATTGATCCAATAATGTATCATTATAATAACATATCTAATAATATAACTATATGTTTATATAATAATGTGTGGTATTGTTATTATATTATTTTTGTTATTATTAATTAATGAAGTTAAATGAAGTTAGAACTTAAAAAATTTGATCCTACTAAGATTAAAAATGATTCAGTTGTTGTTTTTATCGGGAAACGCAACACTGGCAAAAGTTATTGTATGAAGGATATTTTAAGTTATAACAAGGATATTCCCGTTGGTGTAGTTGTTTCTCCTACTGAGAAAGCAAATGGTTATTTTGAAAAGTTTATTCCTAAAATGCTCATATACGACGAGCTAGAAGAAAAATTAATTAGTAAATATTTAAATCGTCAAATTAACATTACCAATAACAGGAAGAGGGAGCTTGCTAAGCACGGCTCGTCGACTATCGACCCTCGTTCTTTTCTTATTTTAGATGACTGTATGTACAATAAAAGCATAATGTCTGATAAAAATATTAGATGTATATTTATGAATGGTCGCCATTATAAAATATTTTTATTAATAACTATGCAACATGGTCTTGGTTTACCACCTGATCTACGTTCTAATATTGATTATGTATTTATATTTAGAAATAACATCGTTAAGGAGCGTGAAAAAATATACAATCATTATGCTGGTATGTTTCCTACATTTGATGTATTTAATCAAGTTATGAATCAATGTACAGAGAATTACGAGTGTCTTGTGATAGACAATAAAGTACAATCTAACAACATTAATGATATTGTATTTTGGTACAAAGCAAATGATTGTAATTTTAAAATGTGTTCACGAGATTTATGGGAAATGCAGGCATTACAAGATCAGCGCGAACTTATGGGCATTGAAAACGAAGAGGAAGATGATGGTGAAGATTTTGACCCAGGTGTATTTACAAAAAAGAAAAACTCTAAGCTCATTAAAGTAAAGAAAAATCAAAGATATTAAAATGTCAGTGTATTTTTAAATATATCTAGACATCTATTATTACATTTATACCCACATATGTCGCATCTGTTACGTAATATAGTATTACATTTTTTACAAATAAATGTTGTCTGTGTATAAATTACATTATCAGCATTATCACATATATAGCATATTGTATTCATTTAAAAAAAGCTTAGTTTTTTCTTTTTATCTTGTGAATCACTTATATGTATTTCTTTTATATAAGACATATCACTTGTTATACTTGCATTATCATCTTCCATAATTGGTTCGGGTAACAATGACTTGAAATCATTAATATCTTCTTTATCGTTAGTAATATTATCTTTATCAACTACAAACTCTTCTTGCGTTTTCATTGGTTTAAAGGAATCAATCATAGTATTTTCTTCTATATACGCATCGCTTTCATTATTCTGTTCTTGTGGTAATTCTTGTAGTTTTTGTGGTGGTTGAGGTAGTTCTTGTGATGGTTGAGGCGGTTGAGGTGGTTGATGTGGTTGAGGCGGTTGAGGTGGTTGATGTGGTTGAGGTGGTTGAGGCGGTTGAGGTGGTTGATGTGGTTGAGGCGGTTGAGGTGGTTCTTGTGGTGGTTGAGGTGGTTGAGGTGGTTCTTGTGGTGGTTGAGGCGGTTGAGGTGGTTCTTGTGGTGGTTGTAATGTATTATTAAATGTTACTTTTGATTTTAATATTCTATCTTTTTCCTCTTCTTCTTCCTCTTCCTCTTCCTCTTCCTCTTCCTCTTCCTCTTCCTCTTCTTCTTCCTCTTCTTCTTCCTCTTCTTCTTCCTCTTCTTCTTCCTCTTCTTCTTCCTCTTCTTCTTCCTCTTCTTCTTCCTCTTCTTCCGCTTCTTCTTCGCTTTCTTCTTGACTTTCTTCCTCTTCTTCTTCGCTTTCTTCCTCTTCTTCATTGTTTTCTTCTTCTTCTATTTCTGGTTCTATTTCTTTGCTTTTTTTAGTATCTGATTCATCTTTAAATTGTGATACATTATCTGTTAAGCTTTCATCTATTTGATCTAGGATTTCATCATATGGTATAAAGTCTCTAAATGTCTTTTTTATTATTATTTTTATATTTTCTTCAATAATATTTAAATTATTTTGATATTCAACATCTTTGATACCTTTATTAACAAATAAGTAAGCATTTTTCCATGAAAATGAAGCTATATTCATATAACATTTATGAATATAATCCTCAGCAGCAGGTATCTTTATCTTGATATTATCAAATTGGTCACGATATTCATATATTTTAATTTTAATTGTATTGATTATTATAATTTTAATTAAATTATATAGATATTTGCATTTTGTATATTTTACTATTTTTTTATACTCTTCATTGATGATATTATTATTCCATTTTTTAATTTGTGTTAATTCGCTCTGAAACTTTTTAATATTATTTCCAGATTCTTCCCATATTTTATTAATACGTTTTGATATCGCTATCCCTAATATATCTTGTATATGCTCTACATATTCATTTCTAGTTTCTATTAAAGCTTCCATATATAATATTTGTTAGTAATATTCTTTATATACTTAGAAAAATGAGTACATAATTTATAAAATGATTAAATTTATAAACTTCTTAAAAATAATAATAATATTTGCAATTATGTACTCATCTTTTCTTACTAAAATACATAGTATAAATATAATATATTGCTGCTAAAAATAATAGTGCTCCTATTATTGTTGTTATTATACTTACTATCATTTGAAATTGATTGTACATTCTAACATTTTGACAATAACTAGAATTATCATCGGCTGAACATTTAACACCATATTTTAGACCATCGCCGACAGTAGGAGTTCCACCAGAAGCAGCAGCCGAGCCACCAAAATAACCAATTGCACCTGCTATTAAACCGCTATTGTCACTGCTACCTGAACTAAAACTTCTTCCACCGCTTCCACCGCCTCTGCCACTTCCGCCACTTCCGCCACCTCTGCCTCTCATTACTATTAATTATTAATATTATTTATTTATAATTTTTAATATAATTATTTATAAGTGCATTAACTGTTTTATTACCATTCATTTTTATACCATTATTTCTATGTAATTGTTTTAGTTCATTAAGAGACATAGTATTTAATTCTTTTCTTTTTAATTTTCTTTTATAACCACCACTTACAGAGCCTTGTGTCACCACCCTCTTTTTTCCTTCGCCTCCTTCTCCTTTGCCGCTTTCATCTTCTAATGATGTTATTTCTGCTGCTGGTGGTGTTTTTGTTGCTGGTGGTGCTGTTTTTGGTCTATTTGCTTGTGTCGCTTGTGTTGCTGCTGGTGGTGCTGCATCATCCTCCCTCACCTCCTCTTCCTTCTCTTCATCAGAATCATCAAATTCATCAGAATCATCAGATACATCATATAGGGAGGGGGAGGAGACAGACACATTATCCATTTTATTTAATGTTTTTAGT
>Ga0181580_10000646_pt1 | contig 26488 bp, 24 predicted proteins | sample 071ome_23_FD_132413 | JGI IMG/M metagenome (GOLD analysis project Ga0181580, IMG submission 132413) | Coastal salt marsh microbial communities from the Groves Creek Marsh, Skidaway Island, Georgia - 071403BT metaG (megahit assembly) | ecosystem: Environmental > Aquatic > Marine > Intertidal... | reverse complement strand
TCGACCAATGGCAACGAACTCTTCGTGTATGCCAACTGCGACGACACCTACAGCGGCAGTTTCCTCGGCTTCTGGCAATGGGACTGTCAGCAAAGACTGCGCGATCAGGGGGTCGAGCCATCCGGCGACGAAGCGGCCAAGGCGCTTTATTGGCGCGAGGTCGGCCTCGACTACGCCCGCGAGAACACGTCCCAGCTCCCCAAGGTGGTCGCCGCTCGCGTGCTTCGACAATGGGACCTGTTCAGACCTTGGCAGAACGCCGATCTTGCGCCCGTAGAAGGGCGAAACCGCGACGCAGCCCGCGCTGGGCTCGTCATGTATTACGGATTGCTCGCCGGATCGGCAGTCGGTGTCGTGGCACTTCGTCGACGTCGACGACCGATCCTCCCACTCGTCGCACAGATCGTGAGCGTGACGCTGACCGCCGCCTATGCCTACGGCACGACGCGCTTTCGCGTGCCGGCCGAACCCGTTCTCTGCATCTTCGCCGCAGTTGGTCTGGTGACCCTGTCACCCCACGTTCGCCGACGGTGGATTCGGCGTCCCAACAGAGCCTCTCGGACAGTCGATCCAGCAGACGAGGCGAACGATTCCGAATGTGCCTTCGTACATGGCGGCAGTCCACGAAGCAGACGCCCGTCGGTGCGCATCCTCGCGCCCTGGCTCGTGATCGGTGGATGGATCGCTCTGGCGTTGCCGGCTCTCTATCGCGCTGTCGGCTCGACCATGGAAGAAGGGTTCATGCTCGTCTTCCCCGAGCGCGTCGTGAAAGGTGCTGTCGCCAACGTCGACTTCTTACATCTGTACGGCCCAGGGTCTTTGCACGTGCTGTCGCTCTGGTATCGACTGTTCGATGTCTCACTGATCTCCGAGCGCACCTTCGGCCTGGTGCAGCACCTACTCGTCGTCACCGGCCTCTTCGTTCTCACCCGTCCCTGGGGTCGCTCGGTCGCCACGTGGGTCGCACTGGTGTCGACCCTTTTCGTGTTCACTCCGATCGGACTACAGGCCCTGGCCTGGTCGGGTGCCGTCGGATTCGGCGTGTGGTCGATCGTGTTCGCCCGACGTGCCCACGAACTCGACGCTGCTCGATGGTCGTTCGTGGCGTCGGGACTCCTCACCGGCCTCGCCGTGTCGTTCCGCCCCGATCTCGTGTTGGCCCTCGGGCTCGCCCATGGATGGATGTGGTGGCGGGGTCGTCGCGCTCGACTGCGACCCTGGCTCACCGGACTGGCCGTCGGCTGCCTGTCGTACGTCGTACACCTGGTCCAAGCCGGGCCGAGTGCCATGTGGCGCGGGATGTTCGTCGAGCCGGTTCTCGAATTGCGAGGAGGTCGAGCCTTGCCCCGCCCACCGAGCTGGGATCACCTCGACGGCGCACTTCAGGTGATCGGCGAAAAGTTCGCCCCTTGGTGGGGCCTACCGGCTCTCGGAACGCCGAAACAGCTCGTCGCCTGGTTCTTCCTTCTTCCCATCGTGGCTGTGTTCGTCGTCGTCGTGTCCCGTCGCGTGACACCCCGAGCAGGTCTCACCGCCGTGAGCGGCGCTCGCCGAGCCGACACCCTCATGGCGGCCGGCCTCTTCGGTATCGGTCTCTTGCCACAGGCTCTACAGCGACCGGACTCGGCTCACTTCAATTGGGTGTCGTGTATCTCGGTTCCCCTTCTCATCGTTGCGTTCGTCGACATCGCACGCGTCAGATTCCCTCATACGCCTCGACGAACGAGATCCATCGCTTCGGTTGCCCTGGTGGTCGCTGGCATCGTGGCGGTCATCCCCGCGTTCACGGCGCGGACCTATCTCGGTCTCGTGACGGACTCGATTCGGGGAGAACTCGATCCCCTCACAGTGGAACGTAACGGTCGGCAGTTCTACCTCGGCGACTTCCGCCCGTGGCTCGCGAGCGTCGAGGTGACCGCCGATCTCGACCGGTGGTCGCGGCCCGGAGAACGACTACTGGTCGGTCCGATCGACCTTCGTCAGACTGCATACAGCGATGCCTTCTTCTACTACCTCTTCCCCGACCTCGAACCGGCCACCTACTTCATCGAGATGGATCCTGGCCTCGCCAATCGAAGCGGCTCTCGTCTGGCCGACGACGTCGCGAGCGCTGACTGGCTCATTCTCACGCGGTTCTGGAGTCAATGGATCGAACCGAACGACTCGATCGTCTTCGGATCCGATCTTCCCAATCAGATCGTCGAGCAGAAGTTCTGTCTGCGCGGTTCGTACCAAGTCGACCTGGCGCGCGTGTATCAGCGATGCGAAAACGGTGACGGTATCGGTCCGTACGATCCGCCGTACGACGGGACCGTCGACTACGCCGTCGAGGTTCGCACTCCCGTACCGCCTCGTCCCGACGGCACGTGCACTCCCACCTGCAACGGGGAACCGGCGCCGGCTGGAACAGGATTCAACCCAGAGGCAGTCGCCGCCATATCGGATGCGGCACGTGCCGTAGCACCGTGAAGATCCATCGCAGGATTCCCGGCGCCCACACGATCCGACGTCCGTTTCGCAGACCAGTCACCACCGCTTCGGCCACCACGTCAGGAGTCGTTGCAAACGGAGCCGGCTTCAAGCCGGCTGTCATCGACGAGTGCACGAAACCTGGCCGCACCACGAGAACCCGAGAACCAGTTCCCTCGAGCGAATCACCGAGCCCCTGGGCGAACGCATCGAGAGCTGCCTTGGACGAGCCGTAGACGAAGTTCGAGGCTCGGACTCGCTCTCCGGCCACGCTCGAGAGAACGACAAGAGTGCCGTGGCCCTGGACGCGAAAACGCCGCGCAACTTCGAGTCCGACCGCAACCGCCGACGTGTAATTCACATCGACCACTGTCGCAGCCGACCTCGGATCCTCGTCGAAGCGTTCCTGATCGCCTAGTTGGCCGAAGGCCAGTACGACCAGGTCGAGATCTCCATGCTCGGACACCACTCGATCGAGGAACCCGCGATGTTCATCCACACGAGTGGCATCGAACTCCAACGCCTCGACGATGACGTCAGGCCGTGCCAGAGATTCGACCGCAGTCGTCGCATCCTCGGGCCGACGACAAGCCAGACCTACGTATCGAGTGTTCGGCGACATGAGGCGACGGGCGATGGCCACACCGATATCGCTTCGTCCACCGAGGACGAGAATCTGCTGAGGTTCGTGTACAGCGTTTTCCATGTCCAGCTCCTCGGTCAGATCAATTCCAGGCGGCGGGCAAGATCGCTGCAGAACCGGCGTTCGGGATCCCACCGCTCACGGATTTCCTGCCATTCACGGAGCCGTGGGTAACCAGCGCGGACGATCGCCGCACTGGTGAGCGCGTCCTTGGCCAGATAATGGCGGCCGCCAGCTTCCAGAACAGAGTCGTCGAGAGCACGGGTCAACTCGGCAAGCCCATCGGCGACCGCTGGCATGTCGACCGTGAGAGTCCATCCGGGCATCGGGAAGCTGAGTGGCGCTTCATTCGCCTCACCGAAGCGTTTCAGAACCACGAGCGGACTGGCGAGGCGAGACGCCACGATGCGTTCGACGATCGAACGCAGAGCCGCTTCGGCTCCGAACGGCACCACGAATTGATACTGCACGAAACCGCCTCGACCGTAGAGGTGGTTCCACGACGAGATGGAATCGAGCGGATGGAAGTACGACGGAATCGACTTCACCGAACCCGACCGTCGTATCGGCTCCTTGCGCAACCACAGTTCGTTGAAGATTTGTGAAGTCGTAGCACCCACCAGACCCCGACCGGGCACGATCGGAGGAACGGTGACGACACGACGGGGCTCGTAACGCAGCGGGTCGCCGGCTTCTCGTGCATCGAGATCGGAGAGCTTCGCGTGATCGCCACGCCACAGAACTCCTCGTCCGAATCGTCGGCCAGTGGCCAGGAGGTCGACCCAGGCGACCGAGTAGCGCACGTCATCGTCGCCGATCGACATTTCGCCGATCAGTTCGTCGAAGTCCCGACAGCGCACCGTGTCGACGACACAACGACTGGTTTCGATCGGGATCAGACCAAAAGTCGCCTCCACGACGAAACCGGTGAGTCCCATCCCACCGATGGTCGCCCAGAAGAGGTCGGGGTTCTCCGCCGGCGAACATTCGACGAGATCGCCATTGGCAACCACCACGCTCATGCGACGGACATGACGACCGAAACTTCCTTCGACGTGATGATTCTTCCCGTGGATGTCGGATGCGATCGCTCCTCCGACCGTGACGAAGCGAGTACCCGGTGTGACCGGTACGAACCAGCCCTTTGGCACGAGGATCCTCATCAGTTCGTCGAGGCTCACACCGGCGCCGACGGTCACCGTTCCCGAATCCGAGTCGATCACGACTTCGCTCGTCGAACTGCCGATGCGCAGTACGACACCACCGGCGTTCTGTGCCGCATCACCGTACGAACGTCCGAGCCCACGAGCCACGATTCCGCGTCCGGTCGGTTCTTTCAGTCGCTCGGCCAGTTCGCCCGGCACCACCTCGCCGACCAAGGCAGCGGAGGGAGAGGTGAGACCCCAGCCCGTCAGGACCTGACGGCGATAGTCGGGGTTCATGAGTTCGCCAGTCTACTGACCACACCCGACCGGTCGGGTCAGCTCACGTACACGCCGATGCCGAATACCACGATCCAGACGAGACCCATGACCTGGATCGTTCGATCCCGGAAGAAGATCTCCTCGGGAGCGCTCCCCTCACCTCGCTCGATCATCAGCGCGTACCGCATCAGGGCGGCGAACATCGGCACGATCGACAGTTCGTAGAACGGCCACGTGATGTCGGAGATCTCCTTCGTCTCGAAGGCCCAGATGCAGTAGGCCACGAGAGTTGCACCGATTGCCACGGTGAGGATCGACCGGAGGTACTCGACGGTGTACTGACCGAGGGTCGAGCGAGTACTCGACGCATCGGCGCCCATCTCACCCAGTTCTGCATAACGCTTTCCGGTGACGATGAACAGCGATCCGAACGACGTGCAGAGAAGGAACCACGTACTCATGGGAACATCGGCAGCGACCGCCCCGGCCACGGCACGGATCACGAACAGCGATGCCACCGCCATGAGATCGACGACGGCGATCTTCTTCAGGCCAGCCGAGTACGACACCGTGACGGCGAGATACACCGACGACGCGACTCCAGCCCGCCAATCAGCGAGGAAGGCAAGCGCTAGCCCGACGAGGACGGCGAGAGTTCCCGATGTCTTGGCGACGGAAAGCGACAACTCTCCGGCCGCAATGGGGCGACGGCACTTCGTCGGATGGAGACGATCGGCCTCCACGTCGACCACGTCGTTCCAGAAGTACGTGCCGCTCGCGACGAGCGACAAAGCGACGAACACGACGAGAGTCGGTACGAGAGCGTCGACGTCGTCGAGGACTCCAGCCGCACCGGGGGCCGCGAACACTAGGACGTTCTTCAGCCACTGCTTCGGACGGGCTTCCCGCCACAAGGCCGACTTCATCGGACAACCTCAGGTGATTCATCGATTCGCGCCGACCCCACGAGAACAGGGTGATCGGAGAGCTCGAGCATGTCCCGATCACCCGACGAATCACCGTAGGCATATATCACCGGCGATTCGACCCGCCCCTGACGTATCCATTCGGACAGACGTGCCGCTTTCACGGCACCTCGGCAATTCGGGCCCGACAGTTCACCGGTGCACCGCCCGTCCACCACTTCGAGTTCGGTCGAGAGAACCGTTTCGACCCCGAGACGTTCGGCCAGCGGATCGAGATAATTGCGATACGACGCCGACACCAGCACGACTCGATGGCCATGACGCGCGTGCCAGCGCAGTCGAGCCACCGTGTCCGGGCGCATACGCCGCGTCCACACGTGATCGGCGAACTCGTGGGCGATCCGATCGACGTCGGCGAGCGGTCGCCCGGTTACCGCAGCTCGAGTCAAGAGCACTTTGGCTCGATCGCGTTCACGTTTGAGTGCCGCCATGGCAAGGGGTGGAGTGTGCCGAACGAGGGCGGCGGCGAACGCAACTCCCCCGACACGACGCAGAAAAGGCAGGACACAGTCATGGGTGGTGAGGGTCTTGTCGACATCGAAGGCCGCCACGACTGGCGCCGAAGATCGCGGGCTCGTGGACGAGTCGAATGAGCCCGGGTCCATGGGCGGAGAACCCTACCGACTCGCCGTCGCGAGAAGGGAGGATCGGACTTCCCACCACGTCGGCCAGCTCTTCGACACGACATCGGGCTGATCGATGACGATGCCGTCGACCCGAGCCGCCAGAATCGACCAGGCCATGGCCAGACGATGATCGTGGTGGGTCGACAATTCGGCACCATGGCGCTCCGCCGCCGTGGTCGGCTCGACCCGAAGTCCGTCGTCGAGCGACTCGGCAGCCACACCGAGAGCGCGAAGGCCGTCGACCAGATCGCCGATGCGGTCGCTCTCCTTGCCACGAATGAAACCGACACCGGTGATGGTGGTGGGCGATTCGGCGAAGGCGGCTACCGCAGCGACCGTCGGAACGAGGTCGGAGACGTCGGCCATGTCGATGTCGATTCCCCGGAGCGCTCCTTCGCCCGACACCACGGCACCATCGCCGTCGAATCGCACGTCGCATCCCATACGACCGAGGATGTCGACGATCACCACGTCCCCCTGCGAACAGTCTCTCGTCAACCCCGGAACCTTCACCTCACCGCCGCAGATAGCCGCCAAAGCCAACGGATACGACGCCGACGAGGCATCTGGCTCGATGGTGGTCTCGGTCGGCCGATAGTGACCGGGCTCGACGCTCACCAACGAATCGGAGACACCGATGCCCTCGATGCCGAACGTAGCCATCACCGCTGCCGTCATCTTGACGTAGGGCCGCGACACCAGAGGGGTCGTGAGTCGGACCTGCAGACCGTTGCGAAGGCACGGCGCGACGAGCATCAGAGCTGTCACGAACTGACTGCTGACGTCACCGGGCATCTCGACCGATCCACCGGCAAACGCACCTCGACGTACACGAACCGGAAGCCGTCCCGGGTCGGCGAGCGGAGTCACCTCGGCGCCCAACGCCCGTAACGCGTCGTGCAGGTCGCCCATCGGTCGCGCACGTAGCGCCGCTTCACCGGTGATCGTGGTGTCACGCTCTCCGAGCGCGGCGACTGCGGTCAGGAACCTCGAGGTCGTTCCAGCGAGTCGGGCATCGACTTCGACTCCGCCACCGATCGACGACGAACCGCCCACTGCGATTTCCGTTCCGTTGAGCCGGTCGATGCGGACACCAAGTCGTTCGAGTCCGGCCAGCATGGCCTCGGTGTCGTCTCCGCCCGGCAGACCATGCAGGAGGCTCATCCCGTCGGCCAGAGCTGCGCACACGAGCGCGCGGTTGGCGACGCTCTTCGATCCGGGAACCTCGACCGTCGCATGCACCGGACCGGAGGCCACAGCCAGACGTACTCCCATCACGCCAACCGCTGCACCGACGGACGGTACCCACGAGCGATGAGACCACCGCGGAAGACGTCGACCATCGGCGCTTCCACCAAGACGACGGCGATACCGCGATCACCCTCAGCCGAGTGGACCACTTCGAAGTTGGGAATGTTGACACCGAGTTCGGCGGCGAGAGTGAAAACTTCGGCCGCCGCACCGGGCCGGTCGGGAATCGGAATGCGGACTTCGGCGAGATCGGACGGGCGCTTGATGCGGGCCGGCAGGTTGGCCCGCGCCTCACGTGCCGAGGTGAGCCGTGTGAGCAATCCGTCGCGATCACCCGACGCGACGACCGATTTCATGTCGGACAGCCCGTCGATCAGTGACGACAAGGCGTCGACGATCGATTGGCGATTCTCGTCGCAGATATCGAGCCAGATCGACGGATGGCCGGACGCAATACGCGTCATGTCGCGGAATCCCCCGGCCGCGAGGCGCAACAGTGCCGCGTGTTCTTCGGCTCGAACTCCGGCAAGCCTCATGAGCGTGGCGGCAGTCAAGTGAGGAACGTGACTTACCACGGCGACCAGATCGTCATGTCGACGCGGGGCGAGACCGACCACCTCAGCACCCATTTCGCTGACCACCGCTGCAACCACGGAAAATGCCTCGTCTTCGGTCGTTGCCGTCGGGGTGAGAACCCACACCGCTCCAGTGAACATCTGAGGGTCGGCGCCGTCGAGACCCTCGAGTTCGCTGCCGGCCATCGGATGTCCGCCCACGAATCGCGGATCGTCGATGTCGGCGCACACCGCCGCCTTCACACTGCCGACGTCGGTCACTACTCCTCGCGTCGTCGCTAGCGCGTCGGCCACGGCGGTGGTCATGGCCTTCGGGGGAACGGCGACGAACGTGACAGCGGCATCGGGATCGAGTCCGATCCGATCGATCACACCGCGCTCGACGGCCAGATCCTGTCTCGTTACGTCACTGTCGACTCCACATACCGCCCAGCCCTGCTCTCCGAGAGCAAGAGCGATGGATCCGCCGATCAGACCCAGTCCGACGACATTGGCCGTTCGCGCCGGAGAGTTCTGCGAGACCATCGCACCGAGCGTATCGGCCGTCAGTGCGCCATTCGGGTTCGTTTTCCGAGGGCACGTACTTCGTCGAGACTCAGATGTCTCCACGCGCCAGGGGCGAGTTCACGATCGGCGACCGACCCGACGCGTGTCCTGACCAGACGAGTGACCGGATGTCCGATCGCCTCGCACATTCGTCGAACCTGGCGATTGCGTCCTTCGTGGATCGTCAGACGCAGAACACCCGCCTCGGGCTGCGACACGCGGGCCGGGGCGGTGAGGCCGTCCTCGAGTTCGACACCATCTCGTAATCGTCGTAAACCTGCCGGAGACACGCGACCGTTCTCCACGTGAGCGAGGTATTCCTTGTCGATGCCACCAGACGGGTGAGCGATCAACTGCGCGAAATCACCGTCGTTCGTGAGAACGATCAGGCCCTCGGTGTCGACGTCGAGGCGACCTACCGGAAACACTCGGGGTTCACTCGGGACGAGCTCGACGATGGTGGGACGCCCCTGCGGATCACTGGCCGTCGTCACGACTCCGATGGGTTTGTTCACGAGGTAATAGACGAGGTCGTCGCGCAGTCCGATCGGCTCGCCATCGACCGTCACCTTGTCGGCCGACACGTCGACCCGTCGACCGAGTACGGCAACCTCACCGTTTACCTGTACGCGCCCGGCGGCGATGATCTCTTCGCAGACCCGGCGTGACCCGAAACCGCGAGCGGCCAAGACCTTTTGAAGGCGCTCCCCCTGCGGCAGTGCACGAGATGCTTCGGCGAGTTGTTCCCACAGCGGGGGTTCGAGCCGACGTCGGCGCTCGGCCATCAGTCGCTCGACTCGGCCGAGTCCGTTCCCTCCACCGACCCGGACTCGGGGACGAGGTCGTCGACTTTTTGAATCCGCAATCCGGCTTCCAGAGCCTCGACGACCTCGGCTCCCGGCACGAACTCCGCGATGGGCGGGAGATCGTTCACCGAATCGATTCCCAATTTTTCGAGGAAGGCCGGCGTAGTTCCCCACATCACCGCTTGACCGGGCCCTGGGTCACGACCAACCTGATCGATGTAGCCGCGACTCTGCAACGTGCGCAGTACACCATCGGGATCGACACCGCGAATCGACGCGATCTGACTACGTGAAATCGGCTGTTTGTAGGCGACGATCGCCAACGTTTCGAGAGCAGCTCCCGACAGACGGGCCCGCTGGCCGTCGAGGATGTATCTCTCGACGTACGGCGACAGCTCGGCACGAGTCTGGTATCGATAGCCGCCAGCCACGCGAACGAGCTCGAAACCGTGTCCCGCCTCGTCGTACGCCTCGGCCAACGAACGGCACAGTCCTTCGACGACGTCGCCGGCCAGACCCAGGATCTCACCGAGCAACGGAACGGGAACGGGTTCGGTCGCGACCAGCAAAACGGCCTCGAGGGCGCGCACGATGTCGGCATCGACGGTCGATGTGGATGTTGTGTCGTCGTTCATTCGTCAGCCTTCGTAGTCGTCGATCGCGATCGCCCCGACCGACACCATTTCTTCGCCGATCCAGACGATGTCGATGTCGCCGAACTTCTCGGCCTGATCGATCTCGACATAACCCTGCTTGAAGAGTTCGAGCAGAGCGAGGAATCGTACGATGATCTCGATGCGATCGACCAGATCGGCTGTCAGTCGACGGAACGAGATTCTGCGAATGCGTGGCAGTTCGTCCACCAATTCGGCCAGCGCATCGGCCACGTTGGCTTTGATGGCGCCGACGTGAAAGAGGTCGACCTTGGGTTCGGGCTTCGGGGTCGTGGCCCGGAGGTAGGCCGCGTGCACCTGTTTGGGCTTCACCCCTTCCAGAAGATCGGGCATCAATTCGGCAAAACGTTCGTCCGGGCCGGCCGAGCGGGCGAAGCAGCGATCGGCTTCGTCGGCGAGAGCCCCGAATACACGGCCGACGTCTTTGAACGTCTTGCACTCGAGCAGACGGGCGAGGAGAAGATCGCGCTCCTCCCACAACGCCAACTCCTCGTCGAGATCGACGTCTTCACGCCCCGGTAGGAGTCGACGCGCCTTCAGTTCGACCAAGGTGGCGGCGATCAGGAGGAATTCGGTCGCCACGTCGAGGTCGAGGAATTCCATTTTGTCGACTTCGACCAGATAGGCATCGACGATGAGGGCCAAGTTGACCTCGTGAATGTCGACTTGCTCCTTCAAGATGAGGTGCAACAACAGGTCGAAAGGACCCTCGAAGACGGGAGTGCTCACATCGACGGCCACGACGAGAGGCTAATCGGCCCCGCCGTATCCACCCGGTCTTCCCGTGACCACACCACTAACCTCGACGGGGTGACTCGTGTCCTCTCGTGCATCCAGCCCACCGGCCCGGTTCATCTCGGCAATTACCTCGGGGCCCTTCGCAACTGGGTGAGCGGCCAACACGAGTGCGACGCCTTCCACGGCATCGTCGATTTGCACGCCCTGACCGTGACTGACCGCCCGGGCGTCGTGGGCGAGAACACTCTCGAATTGGCGGCCACGCTGTTCGCAGTCGGGCTCGATCCCGAGGTGGCCACTGTCTTCGTGCAGAGCCACGTCCCCGAACACACCCAGCTCGGTTGGATCATGGAGTGCACCGTGTCGTACGGCGAACTCAGCCGTATGACCCAGTTCAAGGACAAGGCCGCAAAACGTGAGGCGGACTTCGTATCAGCTGGCCTGTTCACCTACCCCGCGCTTCAGGCAGCCGACATCTTGCTCTACGACGCCGACGACGTACCGGTGGGCGAGGACCAGCGCCAGCACATCGAGATCACACGCGATATCGCCGAGCGGTTCAACACCCGTTTCGGCGCCACGTTCGTGGTTCCAAAGATGGTCACTCCGAAAGCCGGCGCGAAGGTTACCGATCTCCAGGATCCCACGTCGAAGATGTCGAAATCGTCGGGAGGTGACGCTGGAATCGTCTACCTGCACGACGATCCATCGGTGATCATGAAGAAGTTCAAGCGGGCCGTCACCGATTCGGATTCCGAAGTTCACTTCGATCGGGCTCACAAGCCGGGGGTGTCGAACCTTCTCGAAATCCTCGCCGCCTGCACCGGCCGTTCTCCCGAAGTAGTGGCGGCGGGCTACCAGCAGTACGGCCCGTTGAAGAACGACACCGGTGAAGCGGTCGTCGAAGTCCTGCGTCCGATCCAGGAACGTCATCAGTCCCTTCTTGAGGACCGCGCCGAACTCTCCCGTCTCCTGCGACGTGGTGCCGAAAAAGCCCGCGTCGTCGCGTCGTCCACACTGGCCCGCGCCTACCGCAACATCGGACTTCTCCCGCTCGACGTCTAGGGCCTCACCTCAGAACTGGATGGTGTCGACCAATCGAGCGAAGGCGACCACTCGGAACTTGATACTTCCGGGTGGGTGACAAGCCACGAGGGTGAGCGTCTGATCGTTCGAGCTCGAGGCGTACAAACGAGGATCCTGCGGACTCAGTACTTCGACACTGGTCGTCGAATAGACGTAGATGCGTCCACCGACGGCCAGATACACCGGATCGCCGACGCGCAGACGATCGATGTTGCGGAACTCGCGTCCATGCGATGTGCGGTGTCCGAAGATCGCCGTGTTGCCGGGTTGATTGGGTGATCGTGACTCGGGAAGGTGTACCGGATCGATGTCGACGAGATCAGGATCGTGAAGCACAAACGACAAGGTTCGGGTGCGAGGGATGGCGATCAATCCCGGAAAATCATGACCCGATGGCATCACATTGACCGGTTTCGCCCCATCGCTCACCGCACGAGACCCGGTGTACCAGCCGACCACGTCGAGCGTGAGATCTGTTCCCCCGCTCGAATAGGCAGCGACGCCTCGCGAAGCAGCGCGCACAGTTGCATGAGCGACATCGACCGCACCGGCCAAAGGAGCATGTACTTGTCCGTAGGTGGGAGCTCCACGACCCGAGGCGTACACAGCGACGGAGCCCGCACCGTGTGCAGCGTGCATTCCGATACGAACGTCGACGGCGCTCGCAGCACTGAACGCTGCGAGGGAGTTCTCGACCGCCCAGCGTTCGTGCAGAGCGACTCCCGCCCCGAGCGGGTTGAGAGTCGTCGTGGTGTCGAGAAGACGAGTCGGTGCCGTCGCGACGTACAGACCGTCAGCACTCACCGGGGCCGATGGCCCGGTGAACCACCCCACGAGATCGAGCGCCACACGACTCGTCACGTTCGAACGAAGTCGAACACGGCCGTCGACGACGCGTACGAGTACCTCACCACCCTCGATGCGTCCGGGCCCGACAACGAGAGACGGCACGTCGTCGATCCTGCTCCAGGTTCCGAGCGACGGCGCGTTCCACGCCGTCATCGACACCAGAACGGCTTCGACGTCGGCCGGCACCGACGCCGGCACAGCAAAGTCGATCTCGCGGCCGTCCATCTGGCCGAGAGACACCGGATCGATCGACACGTAGCGACCCGCAGACGACGACGAGGCTGGTCGGTACACGCCGACCAGATCGACGGTCAGTATCGCCCCTCCCGATGTGCGGAACTCGATCTGTCCATTGGTCCCGACGGCGACGTTGATCGAGCGCACTACCGGTCGACCCACTTCTCCTGCACGAACGGTCGCCACGAGTGGAACGACTCCCCCGGACGGGTGAACGGTGATCTCGACACCAGGTTCGGTCGGCGCCACGGTAAGGACCAACCGCGCCGCTGACACATCGGACGGCTGGCCGAAGCGGCCGGCCAGAGTGAGGTACTGGATGCGACCTCTGGTCACAGCCACCGGTTGATCGGCGCCGAGCACCCGGACCGGGTCGACGGCGGTGAACGCCGAGGTCGCCCAGGTCTCCGAGGACGAGGACATCACCACACCCGACTCGGCCTCGACAGCGTCGATTCCGAGGCCGACGACACTCGCAATGACGGCAACGACCACCCACAGGCGACGGGTGTCGACGAGTCGTACGAGCGGCATCCGAGGAAGGGTAGAACCTCCGACTGGTCCCCTCCCAGCAGAGACGTCGAAGGTGACGAATCAGTCCGTCACAAGTCGTCGGCTCGGCGGAGCGCTTCGGCCAGCGGGTGACCCGGATCGGCCAACAACGACAACGTACGGTCGCAGCTTCCAGCAGAGCGACAGAGTTCGAGACCTATCTCCTCATGCCGGTAGTACGCGTCGAAACGTCGCGGACGAGCGAACGGTGCCACCAAAGTCGCCACGACCCTCTCGGACGTCGAGAGGGACGAAACGCTCTTGCCGACATCGTGCAAGAGCGCAGCCGCCAGGTCGGCGTCGATGGCCCCGGACACGAGCTCGCCGAAGCGCCGGGCGACAAGTAGTGAATGTCGCCGGTCAGCGATGTCCATTCGGCTCCACAATTCCCATTCCGACGGAGAGAGGACTCGACGCACGAAATCGACGTCCGTGGGAACGAGAGGCGAACGGTCGAGACTCGTCCGCCATCGACGGACGAGATGTGCAACGCGACGAGCGGCTCTCACGAACCGCGCTCCACATCGGCTCGTGGATGGGCCTTCTCGTACTGCTCGAACAATCGCTCCTGCGAGACCTTCGTGTACACCTGCGTCGTCGAGATCGATGCATGTCCGAGCATCTCCTGCACGATACGCAGGTCGGCTCCATGATCGAGCATGTGCGTGGCGCACGAATGTCGCAGAACGTGCGGAGACAGATGCGCCGTGAGTCCGGCCCGCTCACCGTGGCGGACCACGATCGCCCACGCCGCCTGACGACCGAGTCGGCCGCGGCGACGATCGAGGAACACCGCCTCGGCGTCCCCGCGTCGCTTCCAATGTGGCGGCACCATTGCGGGCCGTCCGTGTCGCAACCAGACGTCGAGGGCGCGACGCGCGCAACTTCCCACGGGAACGAGCCGCTCCTTCTCCCCTTTGCCGTAGAGCCTGGCGAGCCCCGATTCAACGTCCACATCACCGAGAGAAAGTCCGCACACTTCAGAAATACGCGCTCCGGTCGCGTACAAGAATTCGAGGAGCGCGCGGTCCCGGAGGGCGATCGGATCGTCGCCCACTACAGCGGCGATCAAACGCTCGACGTCCTCTTCGGACAACGGTTTGGGCAGACCGGCCGGCACTCGCACACCGTCGAGATCGGCCGTCGGATCGTCGCGGCGCGTACCCTCGGTCACCTGAAAGCGATGAAAATTACGTATTGACGTCATCTGGCGCGCCAACGACGCCGGGGCCATGTGCGCGCGACGGTCGTTCACGAATCGATCGAGGTCGGACGGAGCAACCGATTGCACGTCGAGACGGTGGCCGCTCAACCATTCGACATAGCTCCTCAGATCGCGACGGTAGGCCGCAACGGTGTTGGGAGACCGACCTCGTTCGGCCACGAGCCACACGAGATACTCCTCGACCTCCGCAGGGAGTCCGGACGACGATCGGTCAACCATGACACTCGATCGAGGTGTTCACATGTCTCCCAGAAGGCGATCGGCCAACAGGAGTCCGATCGTGGCTTTGGCGTCGCGAATCTCCCCCCGTTCCACCATGGCCAGCGCCTCGGCCAATGGGACACGCATCACGTCCATGTGCTCCTCTTCTGGACCGTGCGCCGAGCGGCCGACGGGCCGCAGCTCGGTTGCGAGGTACACGTGCAACATGGCGTCGGTCATCCCGACTGAGGGGTAGAAGCGATGAAGAAGTTTCCACGACCCCGCTTCGAATCCGGTTTCTTCGGCCAACTCGCGTGCTGCGGTGGTCTCGGGATCCTCTCCCTCGACATCGCGCATTCCGGCCGGAATCTCGATGATGAACGAATCGAAGGCCGCTCGATACTGACGAACCAGCAACGTGGTGCGATCTTCGAACATGGCGACGACGGCAACCGCTCCCGGTGAGCGAACGATGTCACGCGTGAACGGCCGACCCTCTGGATCGGTGAACTCCCCGACGACCACCTTCCACACGTAGCCGTCGTGGACCGGCCGGTCCCCTTCATGCCGGAACGAACCGGCGGTCACGTCCGAGGCGACACGGGTGCCCCGAGCGGAACCCGAACGTCACGATGAGACAGCGAAGCCCCTATCAGGTCGCGGAACAGCGGATGAGGTCGATCAGGTCGGCTCTTGAACTCGGGGTGGGCCTGAGTGCCGATCCAGAACGGGTGATCAGCGAGTTCGATGAACTCGACCAGACGCTTGTCGGGTGAGGTTCCGCTGCAGAGAAATCCCTCGTCTTCGAATCGGCTGCGAAACTGTGAATTGAATTCGTAGCGGTGACGATGGCGTTCGCTGACAACAGGCTCACCGTATGCCGTGGCGACCTTGCTTTCCGGTTGCAGAACTGCGTAATAGGCGCCAAGCCTCATCGTGCCGCCCATGTCGGTCACATCACGCTGATCGTTCATGAGATCGATCACCGGGTGGGTGGTGGAGGGTTCGAATTCGGTGGAATGAGCATCGGCCAGACCAAGGACGTGACGAGCGAAGTCGATGGTCATCACCTGCATCCCGAGACACAGGCCAAGACAGGGCACGCCGTTCTCTCGCGCATACTTCGCGGCCGCAATCTTTCCTTCCACACCACGGATGCCGAAACCGCCGGGAATCACCATGCCGTCGAGATCGGCAAGTCGGCCGGCCGCGAGGAGGCCCTCCACTTCTTCCGCCTGGATCCAGTCGATCTCGACCTTGGCCCCGTGATGAAAGCCGGCGTGCTTGATGCTCTCGACGACCGACAGATAGGCATCGGGCAATTCGACATACTTTCCGATGAGACCGATGCGAACAGGACGCGTCGCGTTCTCGACCGTGTCGACGAGCTTCTCCCACGACGAGAGATCGACGGCGGTGTCGAGACGCAACACGTCGCATACGACGGTATCGAGTCCTTCGTCGTGCAGGATGAGCGGAAGCTCGTAGATGTTGCGGGCGTCGGCGGCATTCACGACAGCTCGTTCGTCGACGTCGCAGAGATTCGAGATCTTTCGCTTCAGACTCGAGCTGAGCGGTTCCTCGCTCCGACACACGATCACATCGGGTTGGATTCCTCGGCTCCGCAACTCGGTCACCGAGTGCTGCGTGGGCTTCGTCTTTTGTTCGCCCGAGGGGCCGATGAACGGCACGAGCGTGACGTGCACGTAGCACACGTTGTCCCGTCCGGCCTCCTTGCGGAACTGTCGAATGGCCTCGAGGAAGGGGAGGATTTCGATGTCACCGACGGTTCCACCGACCTCGGTGATCACGACGTCCACGTCATCGGTGGCCAGGCGACGAATACGCCGGCGAATCTCGTCGGTGATATGAGGAATGACCTGCACCGTCTTGCCGAGGTAGTCACCTCGACGCTCGGCGGCCAGAACCGCCTGGTAGATCGAGCCTGTAGTGGCGTTCGAATTTCTCGTGAGATTCTCGTCGATGAATCGTTCGTAATGTCCGAGATCGAGGTCGGTCTCGCCTCCGTCGTCGGTGACGAACACTTCACCGTGTTCGAACGGGTTCATCGTGCCCGGATCGATGTTGATGTAGGGATCGAGCTTCTGCATGGTCACGCGCAGACCACGCAGTTTCAGCAGACGGCCGAGTGACGAAGCGGTCAGACCCTTGCCGAGCGAACTGGCGACACCTCCGGTGACGAAGATGTGCTTGGGCATGTGGACCTCCCGTCCGGTTGCATCACCGATGACGGGAGACCACCATACCCGCCTTCACCTCACCAGAGCGACACTCGCCGACCCCCCGATCAGGGCCGACGCGATTTTCCGGACAGAAGTTCCTTGGCGTGGCGGCGAGCAGCCGTGCTGTCGGTGTCCCCCGACAACATTCGGGCGATCTCTTCGACCCGTGCGGTCCCGTCGACCATCGACGCTCGGGCCACTGTCGACTCGGTTCCCGCATGCTCCACGAACTCCTTGTCGACCACCACATGATGGTCGGCGTGTGCCGCGACTTGGGCTAGGTGGGTCACCACCAGGACCTGACGCTCGCGACCGAGAGTGGCCAGTGCCTCGGCGACATGTGATGCCGCCTGACCTCCGATTCCGGCGTCGACTTCGTCGAACACCAAGATGGGCGGGCCAGCCGAGAGCACGAGACGGGTGGCGAGCATCGTGCGGGCGAGCTCGCCACCTGATGCCGCTCGGGCGAGTGGGACGGCGGGCAGGCCCGGGTTGGCGGCCAGAAGAAACGTCACCTCGTCGGCCGGATCGTCGCCGTCGACGGCCACCGTGACGACGGCTCGTGGCATGGCCAGCGAGCCGAGATGGGCGGTGATCTTCTCACCGAGTCGGCCAGCTCCACGTTGGCGGGCCGCGGCCACGACAGCCGCTGCTGCCCGTTCGGCGACCAGCACCTCGGCTCGCTCGGCCTCCAGCACGCCGACCCGCTCCTCGTGGGATTCGAGCTCGTCGCACCGAGATCGGCAGTCGTCCAGGTACTGGAGAACGTCGGCCAGGGTCTCCCCGTATTTGCGACGTAGATCTCGCAGCTGTTGACGTCTCGAGCGGGCCGCGGCCAGACGTTCCGGATCGTCGTCACACGATTCTCCGATGGCGCGAATCTCGTGCACCAGGTCGTCGATCTCCGCCGAGGCGGCGCGCACCCGAGCCACCACGTCCGAGAAGGGCCGTCGGGAGCCCAGGCGGGCGATCACGATTCCGAGACGGTCGAGCGCTCCCCCTTCGTCGCCGAGAACCGTCGCCGCCTCAGTGGCTGCGTCCCGGTGGGCCGAAGCATCGGCCAACGAGTCCTCGAGTCGCGCCACGTCGTCCTCTTCGTCGAGTGAGACGATCCGAGCCGATTCGATCTCGTCGATCTGGAATCTCAGCAACTCGATATCGCGCGCACGAGCCCGCTGATCTCCTCCGAGCGCGGCGAGAGACGCGTCGATTTCGGTGAGTCGAGCCCGAGCGGTTCGGAGGTCGGTCAGATCGACTCCAGCGAATTCGTCGAGGGCCGCTCGCTGCACCGACATCGAGAGCAAACTCTGATGTGCATGCTGGCCGTGCAGGTCGACCAGACGTTCACCGATCTCGATCAATTGTCCGACGGTGGCCAGTCGGCCGTTCACATAGGCGCGACTGCGACCCTCGACCGGTACCACTCGACCGAGCACCCATTCGTCGTCGCCCACGACGAATCGCCCCTCCACCCGCGCCTCACTCGTACCAGCTCGAACCCGGGACGAATCGGCACGGCCACCCACGAGAAGGCTCACTGCTTCGACGAGCATGGTCTTGCCCGCTCCGGTCTCACCGGTCACGGCAACCAGCCCTGAACCGAGCACGAGATCGAGGCGATCGATGACGCCCAGATCTTCGATGTGGAGTTCGACCAGCATGTGTCGACTACCGGTCGGCCAGTCCGAACTTCGACTTCAAGACGTCGTGAAAACGCTCACCGTGCACTTTCACGAACTTCGCCGGGTGAGGTGCTTCACTACACACGATTCGATCTCCAGGCTCCAGAACCCCGAGGTACTCGCCGTCCACGGCCAAGCCGACTGCACGACTACCCGTGACCTCCATCTCCACCGTCTCGAAGGACGCGAGCACCAGTGAACGATCGAAAAGCATGTGAGGTGACAGCGGTGTCACGACGATCGCCTTCATCAGTGGCGACAGGATCGGACCTCGTGCCGACAGCGAGTAGGCAGTCGAGCCTGTGGGGGTGGCGACAATCATCCCGTCGGCCTGATACGTCGTGAACGGCGCATCGTCGAGACGCATCTGCAGACGGACGGTGTGTCCAGCGGTCAATTTCTCGAGAGAGGCCTCGTTCAACGCCCGATGTCGAGTCACTCCCGACGTCGAATGAACCGCGACGTCGAGAACGAAGCGCGACTCGGTCGTGAGACGACCGGCGAAGAAATCGGCGAGGGCGTCGAGCATGGCCGGAGGTTCGACCGCCGTCAGGTACCCGAGAAGTCCGACGTTCACACCGAGAATCGGTGACTCTTTCTCGCCCACCAACTTGACCGCCCGCAACACCGTGCCGTCGCCGCCGACGCTGAGAGCGAGAGACGGTGTGAGATCCGGCATCCACACGTCGGCCCGCGTCAAACCGAGGATTCGCCGGTCGTCGTCGGTGGCCACCACGCGACATCCGTTCTCGCACAACCAGTCTTCGGCGCGGCGCGCCAACACCCCTGCGTCGGGTCGATCGGCGTGACCGACCACGAGAACTGTGCGCTCCCCCGTCATGGAGCCAGTCTCCCACGGGTCCTGGCGTGCACGAGGAACTCGACGTTGCCTTGTCCCCCTCGGAGAGGTGAGTCGATCACCCCGCCGACGTCACCCCCGGCCGCGACCACCGCTGCCGTGACGTCGTCGATCGCTCGCCGATGCACTTCGGGGTCGGTGACCACTCCACGACCCCGGGCCACTTCACGTCGACCCGCCTCGAACTGAGGTTTCACCAGCAACACCAGATCCGCTCCCTCACGACATACGCCGATCAGCGCGTCGATCACGAGAGTGAGCGAGATGAACGACAGATCGGCGACGACCATGTCGACCGTTCCACCGATCGCCTCATCGGTGACCTCGCGGACGTTGAACCGCTCGATGACGCTGACCCGCTCGTCGTTGCGGATCTTCGGATGAAGTTGACCGTGACCGACGTCGAGAGCAACCACGTGTGACGCACCATATTGAAGGAGGCAGTCGGTGAAGCCACCGGTGGATGCTCCTGCATCGAGAATTCGACGTCCCGTTACGTCGATCGCGAACGCGTCGAGCGCAGCTGCCAACTTCTCACCTCCACGCGATACGAAACGAGCCGGCGGAGCATCGATCACCACCGCATCGGCAGGATCGACCAGACGAGAGGCTTTGTCGGCCAACGCACCGTTCACGAGGACACGTCCGAGTTCGATGAGCTCTTGAGCCTCGCCCCGACTGGAGACGAGTCGGCGACGTACCAGATCGAGATCGAGGCGACGACGGCGTGACACCCGTTCACCGTACCGACCCGATGCGAGGATGTCGCGTTCGGCACGGCGACGTCATGTCACCGAAGCGAACGGGCAACAGCTGCCAAATCGAGTTCGTCGACGTGGATCTCGAGGTCACCGTCGACCACTTCGCCGGGAGCCACGACACCAGAACGAACCAACGCGTACCGGCAACCGAGGGTGCGGGCGAAGAGTCCGTCCGTACTCGGTCGGTCGCCGACCATCACTGCCGTCTGCGGCACACCGCCGACGATCCGTCGCACCACTTCGGCCATCGGTGCATGAGGCTTCCCCGCCACGATCGGGTCCACGCCCGACGCCGTCGAAATGGCGGCGAGAATGCTCCCTCCGCCGGGAATCGGCCCATCAGGTGTGGGATACGTTGCGTCATCGTTGGTTCCGATGAGGCGGGCGCCGGCTCTCACCGCCGTTGCGGCGCGCCTCATCACCTCGAAGTCGAACTCGCGATGGAATCCGACGATCACCGTGTCGACAGCGTCGGGAGCCCGTTCGGCGTCGAGGTGAGAGACGATCTCGGCTCGCCGTCGTTCGATTTCTTCATGGATTCCCGGTCCGCCGCACACCAGCACGCGCTCTCCCGGACTGACGAGAGAAGCTCCGGCGGCGGCCGAAGTCACGACGTCTCCGACGGCCGGGACACCGATCGACGCCAGTGACTCCTCGACGGCCGACACCGGCGACGACGAATTGTTGGTCACGAACATCACTCGCCAACCGCTGGCCCGCAACTCGGCGATGGCTTCCACCGATCCGGGGATCGGGCGATGAGCGAGCCACACCACCCCGTCGAGGTCGCAAAGAACCAGCTGCCCGTCCACTCGACCATCCTGCCAGCCGTCGTCGGACGACGCCCCCGTTTTCGGCACGACCGCTCGAGATGCCAACCTGTGGTCGTGCCCCGCTTCGAACCTTTCCGCGCCCTGCGCTACTCGGGAGTCGATCTCGACCTCGTCCTCGCACCTCCTTACGACGTCTTGTCCGACAGCGATCGCCAGGAGCTCTCAGCGCGCCATCCTCAGAACGTCGTCCACGTCGATGTTCCTCTCGAGGCCGATGGGCCGCGTCGATACGACGACGCCGGTCGTCGACTTCGTTCCTGGATCGAACTAGGTGTTCTCGTCGCCGACGACGCGGACTCTTTCACCATCTATCGCATGGAATTCGTCGATGCGCAGGGCAGACGTCGGCGCACCAGCGGAGTGATCGGCGCCCTCGAGGTCGTCGACGAAGGCGCCGGAGGTGTCCTGCCACACGAACGCACCACACCGAAGGCCCGGACCGATCGTCTCGACCTGACCCGCTCCACGTTGACCAACCTGTCTCCAGTGTGGGGACTCTCGCTCGCCGATGGCCTCACCGACCTGCTCGAGCAACCGGGCGAGCCCATGGGATCGGTGAGTGTCGACGGAGTTCTCCACGTCTTCGAGCGCATCACCGAACCCGATCGAGTCGCAGCAATCTCGCGAGCCGTGTCGTCTCACGACGTGGTGATCGCCGATGGCCATCACCGCTACGCCATCAGTCGTACGTTCCGCGACGAAGAGCGGGTGAACGACACGGGTTCCCACGGGCGTGCCGAGACCACCATGACCTACGTCGGGGAGCTGATCACCGACCAATTGAGCGTGGCGGCCATCCACCGGCTCTATTCGGGCATCGACTACGTCGCCCTGCGAGACACCTTGGCCGCATTCTTCGAACTCGAGACGGCCGGACCAGTGGATGCCGACGTCACGAACGGGATGGACCGACGTGGTTCGCTCGTTCTCGTGGCTCCCGACGGAACCGGAACCTGGCTGACCCCCCGTCCGGACGCCTTCGCCGATGTTCGAGACCTCGACGGCGCACGCCTCGAACACGCACTCGCCGGAATCGCCCACGAGGTGACCTACCAGCACGGCGTCGATCACGTGGTCGACATCGTGAGCAATGCGCGCCACGGCACCACCGCTGGGATCCTCATTCGCCCGGTGACAGTTGCCGAAATTCGTCGAACAGCCGACGAGGGACTTCTCATGCCACCAAAATCGACGTTCTTCACGCCGAAGTTGAGAACTGGTCCGGTGATCCGCCCCTTGTTCGACCTCTGACGGTCAGGTGTTCGACGCCGCGTAAATACTGGCGATCGCGGCATCGAGTGCGGCATCGAAATCGCTGTCGGACTGCCGAGCCGACAGCCCCTCGGTCAGAGCGCGCGAGAAGCTGGCGATCATGCCGTGATTGCGCGACAGCTTGGCGTTGGCGTCGTCGCGGGAGTATCCCCCGGACAGTGCAACCACTCGTAGAACGCTCGGATGAGCGACCAGCTCGGCGTAGAAGTCGTCGACCGACGGGAGTGTGAGCTTCAACATCACCGGCTGGTCGGCCGACTGCGTCGACAACTCGTCGAGGAGGGCCGCTTTCAGCAACGTCTCGGCTGCGTCCTTCGAAGGACTGTTGATGTCGACCTCGGGTTCGATGATCGGCACCAAACCGGCGGCCAGGATCTGACGACCCACGGCGAACTGCTGTGCGACGACGTTCTTGATTCCGGTCGGATCGGCGATCTTGATCACCGATCGCATCTTGGTCCCGAATATCCCGTTGCCCACGGCGCGCGTCAAGAGATCGTCGAGCTGTGGCATCGGCTTCATCATCTGAACGCCGTCGACCTCGTCTTCCAGGCCTTTGTCGACTTTCAGGAAGGGAACGACCTTCTTCTTCGACCACAGATACTCGGCGCTTCCGATGCCGTCGATCTGGCGATCCATGGTTCCTTCGAACAGGATCGCCCCGAGAACGCGATCTCCGGTGAACGCCGAACTGGTGATCATTCGTGAGCGCATGGCGTGGATCAGATCGAACATCTCGGCTTCCGAGGAGTACTCGCTCTCCTCGATGCCGTAGAGCCGCAGAGCCTTCGGGGTGCTGCCACCGCTCTGATCGAGCGCGGCAATGAAACCCTTACCACTACGTAGACGCGTCAACTGATCTTGATTCATGTCCCGAAGAGTAGTTCTCGATCGACTGCCCCTCCCACTACCGACGCCACCTCGAGTAGTGCCGATGTCACTCGCGTTCGCTGGCTGGCCGGAATCACCTGGGACGCCCGTACTTCGGTACGACTTCCGGTGCCAGCGCCGGATCGAAAGAAGCGGCGGCGAGTCTCTCCAACCACGAGCACCTGATCGCCCGTCACCAGACGCTCGAGTTCTCGAACTCGGCGAGGATCGACCACCGATACTGGGACGGTTGCTCGCGACTCGAACGCACTCTCGGTCGTGACTTCGAGAGAGACCGCATCACTCCCCGATGGCAGCGAACGCCAAACCGGGTCGCTGCTCAACGTTCCACACAGAATCGTGACGTTCACGACATTTCCTCCTTCTCCGAGACGAACGCGCCCAGGTCGGGGACGCCGTCGGCTCGGAGTGTGGATCCGAGGGTCAGAGCGAGGCGATACGCGCCGTGACATCGGCGTAACGTGCATCGACCGCTGCGATACGTCGGAACGTGTCGCGTGCTCTGCGAACGTCACCGGCTCTGTCGTAGAGATCGGCCAGGACGTACCACTGCTTCAGATGATGCGGCTTCAGGCGACGAGGTGCCGACGCCGTTCTGGCCATGAGCGCGATCGCCCCACGCATGTCGCCGCGCTCGGCGAGCGACCCGGCGTACACGATGCGGCCTTCGGCCATCACCTCGTGCGATGGCGACGACTCCTTGATCTCGGCCCACACCTGGTCGACTTCGGTCCAGCGTCGGAGTGCTCGATAACAGTCGGCGAGAACCGGAAGGTCTTCGACCCTCGGACGCAAGTTGCGTGCGATCTCAAGCGACGCGATCGCATCACGCCACTTGCCGAGCCGATAACTCGACAAGCCGATCACTTCGTGAACCGCAGCTACCTGAGGCATCTCTTTCGCAAGCGAACGAGCCATCCTCAACGAATCGGTGAATCTCTCACCCTCCAACGCGACCTGCGCTTGGAGGAGTCGCTCTTTCAGGCGGGCCGCTCGACGGGGTTCGAGAACGTCGTCGACCTTGGCGGCGACATCGGGAGCGAGCTCGCCGGGGCGCTTGGTCTCACGACGCTTCGGAGTCGGCCCCGACTCCCGTCCACGCTCGGTTGCCGACAGTGCGGCCTCGCGCACCGAACCTTCGTCGATCCACACTTCCGGCACGCGTTCCACTGGCGTCTGTTCGACACCTTTGCGCACCTGTCCAGCCCCACGAGCACGGACTGCGGCGCGTCGACGTTCGGCCTCGTTTTTCGGTTCGCGCTCGTCGTCACGGACCTGACGAGGCGGCAGCCGCCGAGATCCAGCACCGGAAGCACCGCCGCGACGATCGTCACGCCGGCCGTCACGCGCTCCGCTGCGGGGATCACTACGACGTCCACCGTTACGTGAATCGGCACGTCGATCGTCACGTCGATCGGTACGGGCGCCATCACGGCGATCATCGCGTCGATCGTCACTGCGTCGAGAATCACTGCGACGATCATTACTGCGACGATCATCGGGGCGACGGCGGGGTCGTTCCTCGGAACGATCGGCGGGCCGACCATCACGGCGTTCGTCACGACGGGCACTACCCGAACGAGCACCGGTCGAACGGGCGCCGGCCGAACGAGTGCCAGCCGGACGTGACCCACTCGAACGCGGGTTACCAGAACGTGCCGCTCCACCACGGGACTCACCCGAGCGCGATGCACCCGAGCGAGGAGCTCCAGCACGTCCAGATCCCGAACGAGACCCGCGTGACGCCGCGGATCCGCCTGGACGGGGACCTCGGGAAGATCCCGCAGATCGGCGGGGACGTGGCGAATCGACCATGAGTCGTCACAGGCTACGACCTACGACGTCAAAGAGTGTTCCTCTCAATCGCCGTCGCCAACCGTCACCTCGTTCCACACCGACTTCGCGCCCGAGTGACCGGCATCGAACATTCCCCACGTTGCGACGGCCCCACTCAGAAACAGGGCTACGACCGCCACCGAACGCCACCACTTCTGCGATGTGATCCGAGCGGCGAATCGGGGCCCGAACTCGACTGCAAGAAGAACGACAAAAAAGACGATGGCCAAAGTTCTCGCCGTCTCCCCGGATTCGGCGTGTTGGCGAACCAGAGTTCGAACACTGGTCTCGCGCACGGCCTCCTGCAACTCCTCCCCGCTGCCTGCGGCGAGGATCGCTCCCAACGTCCCGAGGCCAGTCACGATCACCGTCGGCCATCGAAGAGCGGGCTTCCATCGGGGACGAACGAGACCTATCACCGCGCCGATGAACCCGAGTGGGATCAAAACGACGGGCACGTGAACGAAGAGTGGGTGAGACGGGATTCCGAAAAGACTGTCCATGGGATCAACGTAACGATCAACCCGGCTCCTGTGGGTAAGAACTGGGTAGGAACGCGAAACAACCCGACCGCACAAGCGATCGGGTTGTTTCATCGACTAATTCCGGCAGCGACCTACTCTCCCAGGGGGTCTACCCCCAAGTACCATCGGCGCTGGCGGGCTTAACTGCCGTGTTCGGAATGGGAACGGGTGTATCTCCGCCGCTATGGCCACCGGAAATCTTGTGTCGTCAGGATCCCTGACAACTCCAGAGCAAGCACGAGCTGAGTTTCAACCAAGCCCTCGGCCGATTAGTACCGGTCGGCTACACGTGTTACCACGCTTCCACCTCCGGCCTATCAACGTGATGGTCTCGTCACGGGCCTTACTGCGTTGACCGCATGGGAGTGCTCATCTTGGAAAAGGCTTCCCGCTTAGATGCTTTCAGCGGTTATCCCGCCCGTAGGTGGCTAATCTGCCGTGCCCTTGGCAGGACAACAGACACACCAGAGCTACGTCCGTCCCGGTCCTCTCGTACTAGGGACAGCATTCCTCAACACTCCTTCGGCTGCGGAGGATAGGGACCGAACTGTCTCACGACGTTCTGAACCCAGCTCACGTACCGCTTTAATGGGCGAACAGCCCAACCCTTGGGACCTGCTTCAGCCCCAGGATGCGATGAGCCGACATCGAGGTGCCAAACCTTTCCGTCGATATGGACTCTTGGGAAAGATTAGCCTG
>Ga0181580_10000629_pt1 | contig 26787 bp, 20 predicted proteins | sample 071ome_23_FD_132413 | JGI IMG/M metagenome (GOLD analysis project Ga0181580, IMG submission 132413) | Coastal salt marsh microbial communities from the Groves Creek Marsh, Skidaway Island, Georgia - 071403BT metaG (megahit assembly) | ecosystem: Environmental > Aquatic > Marine > Intertidal... | reverse complement strand
GAGACCCGATTCCTATACCTCTGAAGATGAAAAATCATCCTGAAGCCAGATCACACGCCGCTCACCTGGATTGAGAGTAAGTTGCCCATTGAGTAGATGTTTTTCTGGTTCATTAGGATCATCAGTCAAACTCCATCCCTCAAGGGCAACTGGCTGCAATCCATGATTAAAGAGTTCGATCCAGTCTGGATAGTCTCCGTGCTCGTCCGCTAAAACAGCTCGGTTGTTCAGCATGATTTCGTCGATCTGAAGGCCCTGAGCGCAACCACAAATAACTGGTAGGAGATAACCCAGCAGACAGTAAAGCAGCAGGAAGCGATTGGTTGATTGGCATGGATATCGCTTGACGGCTCGATTGAAGACTAGGACGAGCCTTTTTGGACAATAGATGTGGACTCTTCAAGCTGTTTCTCTCTGGTCCAGAGGCATGAAAAGACTCAACCGATGCTTGCCATGCTGAGACCCTAAGCCCAAAATAAGGTGACAATTCACCCATTATTCATGACCTGATTCCTGCTAGCCCACCATGAGTTTTTCGTCTGAATCAAACCGCTTATTAAAAATCACCATGCTACCTTGGCTTGGCTACCTCCTAATCGCCCTCAGCCCAATGGTATCCAGAGCGAATGATGTGTCTTTTGAGGCCACCATCCGCCCCATTCTCTCTGACGCCTGTTTTCGCTGCCATGGTCCGGATGCTTCCAACCGCAAGGCGGACTTGCGATTAGACCAGGAGGCTGCGGCTAAAGGCATGGTGGATGGTCGCTGGATCATCAAAGAAGGTGACTCTTCCGAGAGTTTATTGCTCGAACGTATCCTCTCAGAAGATCCAAGCGAAGTGATGCCTCCCCCTGAATCTGGCAAAGAGCTTAGCCCGGAACAAAAGAGTCATCTAAAAACATGGATCGAGCAAGGCGCCCCATGGGGCACGCACTGGGCTTTCAAGCCTTTGGTTCGCCCCGCCGTCCCTGAAGTAAAGGATAATGATTGGCCTATCAATGCCATCGATTATTTCATCCTCTCCAAGCTTGAACAGCAAGGGTTACGGCCATCCAAGGCCGCCAAGCCAGCTACTTTGATCAGACGACTGCATCTTGACCTGGTCGGCCTCCCTCCTTCAGTTGAGACAGCCCGGCGCTTCGCTGAATCTGAGGATCCTGCTACCTATGGTCAGATGCTGGAAGGCCTTTTAGCCGCTCCTGGCTATGGCGAAAGGCTATCGACGCACTGGCTTGACCTGGTTCGCTACGCCGACACAGTCGGTTACCATGGAGATCAGCCCTACACGGTCTGGCCTTACCGTGACTATGTGATCAGAGCTTTCAACAGCAACATGCCTTTTGACCGTTTCACTCGAGAGCAAATCGCTGGTGATTTGCTCCCCCAGGCGACCCGCGACCAGAAAATTGCCTCCGGCTTCAATCGACTCCACATGATCACGGCTGAAGGTGGGGCTCAGGACAAAGAATACTTGGCTAAATATGCTGCCGATCGAGTCCGAACCACCTCCAACGTCTGGATGGGCGCTACCATGGCCTGCGCGGAATGTCATGATCACAAATTCGACCCCTATTCCATGAAGGACTTTTACAGTTTTGCGTCTTTTTTTGCGGACCTGAAGGAAAAGGGATTTTATGGGGGGTCCAACTGGGAGCCTGAAATGCCCTTACCCGATACCAATCAAGCAAAGGAGCAAGCAGATCTACGGGAACGCATCCAACAACTCGAAAAGCAGACCACCACCATGACTGAAGCGTTGACCCAGTCTCGAGATCAATGGCTGGAACAACTGCACCAGTGGGGTCAGTCTGGCCACCTGAGCTGGGAGCCCATGATCCCTCAACAACTGGAATCTGATCAAGGTACTGAACTTTCCCTTCAGGCAGATGGTTCGATCTTGACTCGAGGACCCAAACCCGATGGCGACGACTTCACGCTGATATGGAAAGCCGAGGCAGAGAGACGTGTAGGTGGGATTCGATTGGAAGCACTCCCTCACCCTTCCATGGATAACGGTTCCTTCTCGCGTGAAGGTGGGAATTTTGTCCTCGCTGAGATCGAATGCATCGTGGAGCAAGGAGAGGAGATTCGGCGCATCGAATTTGAGTCCGCCAGTGCAAGCTATGCTCAGAAAGGATTTGAAGCCTCCAAGGCCATTGACGGAAACGCCCAGACAGGTTGGGCGGTTGATGGCAAGGAGAGGAAAGAACCAAGCCAGCTGCTTCTCATACCAAAAGAATCCATGATGATTCAGTCAGGGGACCGAATCACATTACGCCTAAAGCATTCAAGCAATCATAAGCGAGAGATCATAGGACATTTCCGGCTCGCAACCATTGTCGTGGATCAACCTGTCCTCACCCAAACGGGCCTGAGCGAAAACTTATACGGCTGGGCCACTCAAGCCTTCTCGGAGAGATCCCAGGAGGATTTAGTCGCCATTGATGAGATGTTCCTCAAGAGGACTCACCTCCTAGATGGGGCAAGACAGTCCTTGCAGGCAGCTGAAGCAAGGTTGAAGCAACTCGAAAGCGAGATCCCCACCATGCTTGTTTCGATGTCGGTCACGCCACGAACCATGCGCATCTTGCCGCGTGGTAACTGGATGGATGAGTCGGGTCCGGAGGTCAACCCGGCTTTACCCGAATTCCTCATGCCTGAGAAGCCGAGGACCGATGAACGACGACTCAGTCGTCTGGATCTTGCCAATTGGTTAACCTCAGAAGAGAACCCCTTGACGGCGAGGGTTTTTGTCAACCGTCTCTGGAAGCTCTACTTCGGACACGGGCTAGCCAGAGTGATGGAAGATTCTGGGTCTCAGGGTAGCCCTCCAACGCATCCTGAGCTGCTCGATTGGCTCGCCTCGGAATTCGTCCGGAGCGGATGGGATATCAAACACATGGTGACCCTGATGGTATCTTCCAGGTCTTACCAACAATCCTCCACAACGACACCGACGCTTAGAAAAAACGACCCAAGCAACCGTTGGTTCGCCAGACAGACAAGTTACCGTCTTGATGCAGAAATCATCCGCGACCAAGCCCTTCAGCTAAGTGGTCTGATCACTCGAAAAATTGGGGGCCAAAGCAATCGTCCCTATCAGCCAGAGGGTTATTACAGTCAGTTAAATTTCCCCAAACGAACCTATAAGCCCGATGATGGGAGCCAGCAATACCGCCGGGGCCTCTACACGCATTGGCAGAGAACATTCCTTCACCCTATGCTGAAGGCTTTTGATGCTCCCAATCGAGAAGAATGCACGGCTGCCAGGCCCCGCTCCAACACCCCGCTGCAATCACTCAACCTGCTCAATGACCCGTCGTTTGTTGAGGCGGCAAGCAGGCTAGCCGATAGCCTCATGAACCCTGGCATGGGCAATGAACGCAGCCGCCTAGCGAGTGCTTTTGAAACCATCACCCTCCGAGCCCCCACCTACAAGGAACTGAGTATCCTGCAGGACTTACTCAATGATATGCGAGATGCCCAACAAAACGCTCCCCAGAAAGATGAGCAGGGCTTCATCAAAGTAGGCATCGAACCGACTGCAGCTTCAATGCAAGCCACCGAGCGGGACGCTTGGGTTGCTGTGGCCAGAGCCCTATTGAACCTACATGAAACCATCACTCGATATTGATTCCATGCAGCATCCAAACACGAACCTTCATCGTAGGTGTTTTCTTAGGCGTTCTAGCATTGGCCTCGGATCAGTCGCTCTCCAGCAACTGCTCTCACCCTGGAAAACCTCAGCGCAGCAGCGGGCAGATCGTCACGAAACTTGGGCGGGAACGGTGAATCCCCTACACAGTCAGCCTAAGGCCAAACGCGTGATTTATCTGTGCATGGCAGGAGGTCCCTCTCACCTTGAAACCCTGGACTACAAACCCAAATTAGCTGAGATGGACGGCAAGCCCATGCCCGAATCCATCACTGCGGGTCAGCCCATTGCTCAACTCCAGGGACAAACGCTCAAGTGTCTGGCTCCTCAACATCCTTTCAGTCAATTCGGACAAAGTCAGCAAAGCATTTGTTCACTCTTCAGCCACATCGGCGGGGTGGCTGATGATCTGTGCATTATTCGCTCCTTCCACACCGAGCAAATCAACCATGATCCTGCTCACACCTTTGTGAACACCGGCTCCTCAATATCCGGTCGTCCGAGTATGGGTTCTTGGCTACTGTACGGCCTTGGCAGCGAAACTGAAAACCTTCCAGGCTTCGTGGTGCTTACCTCCGTGGGCAAGGGTGGGCAGGCTCAGCCTATCTCCTCTCGGCAATGGCACTCTGGCTTCCTGCCAAGTAATTTCCAAGGCGTGCAATTCAATGCAAGCGGGGATCCTGTGCATTACCTCTCACCCCCTCAAGGAGTTTCTCAGTCAGACCAGAGAAAATTGATTCAAGCCATTAATGCGTTGAATCAAGAGCACGATGCTGTGGTGGATGACCCCGAAATTGCCACCCGAATCCAACAGTATGAAATGGCTTTCAGGATGCAGGCCAGTGTCCCTGAGCTGATGGATTGGCAAAGCGAACCTCAACACATACTTGACCTTTATGGCGCCACCCCTGGTGATGGGAGCTATGCTTCAAACTGCCTGATGGCGAGACGATTGGCGGAAAAAGGCGTGCGCTTTATTCAGCTCTACCATCGTGGATGGGATCACCATGGCAATGTGAAAGGCAACATGGTCACTACCGCTGGCGAAGTCGACCAACCTACAGCGGCACTCATCACAGATTTGAAACAACGAGGCATGCTGGAGGATACACTCATTGTCTGGGGAGGTGAGTTTGGCAGAACCCCCATGGCCCAAGGCAGTGGGCGAGACCACCACATCAAGGGTTTTTCTCTGTTCATGGCTGGTGGGGGCATCAAGGGAGGTCATGCCTACGGTCAAACCGATGAACTAGGCTACAACGCTGTGGAAAAACCATTTCATGTGCACGACCTGCATGCCACCATGCTACACCTCTTCGGTGTGGATCACGAAAAGCTACAATACCGTTTCCAAGGCCGCGACTATCGCCTGACTGATGTGGCTGGGAAAGTCGCCCATGAAATCCTCACCTAGGGTACCGGCTTAGTCACGAATCGAGATGAATGATTCCTGGGATTTTTATTCGGCAGGCCGTCTTGTCTTTGGAACCGGCTCACGCTACCAACTTGAATCGCACCTAAGCGCCATTCAAAAAGAAAGTCGTATTTTGCTCATCACCGATCCCAACCTCGTCCAAGCAGGGGTCGTTGACCAATTGCTAACCGGCCTTGGAAGTGGTGTGAAGAAGGGCATGCGCATTTTCGACGGAGGTGAAGCTGAGCCCTCCATTGAGGTCGCCATGCAGGCCAGTGCTGAGGCCAAGTCCTGGAACCCGACTGTCATCATGGGGCTGGGCGGCGGCAGTAACATGGACTTAGCCAAAATCACGGCCGTGCTTCATACGCACGGAGGTCAGCCCTCAGATTATTTCGGATTCAATCGCGTACCCGGGCCAACCTGCCCGCTGATCGCCATTCCCACCACCTCGGGAACAGGCAGCGAAGTTTCTCACGCAGCCGTGCTCAGCGACTCCGAAACAGGTGTGAAGGTCAGCACACTCAGCCCCTATCTGCGACCCAGCCTAGCCCTGGTCGACCCAGAACTGACCTACCCATGCCCTCGAAAGGTGACCGCGGAAAGCGGCATGGATGCCTTGACCCACGCCATTGAAGCTTACACAGCGCGCAAACCCTCGGATCGCACGTCCCCAGAACCAAATGGGAGCCCCTACCCTGGTAAGAACCCCCTGGCCGATGCCATGGCTGAAAAAGCTATCAGGCTAATCGCTCACAACCTTAAAACAGCCACAAATCAGCCACTCAACCAGGAGGCGAGGGAGAACATGGCTCTGGCTGCTACCACAGCAGGCCTTGCCTTTTCCAATGGCGCGGTGGCCTTGGTACATGCCCTGGAGTATCCCATGGGCATGGCGTTACATTGTTCCCACGGACAAGGCAACGCCCTCCTATTGCCTCATGTCATGCGCTACAACCTCTCCACCAGAATGGAAGCCATGGCTGAGATAGCCGTCATGCTGGGAGTCTCCTCCCCCGCCATGTCCCAAGAAGAGTCGGCACTCGAAGCCATCAAGTCGGTTGAAACACTCAACCAAACCCTAGGGATCCCCCATCGTATTCGGGATCTTGGTGGACGCAGGGATCAACTCGAGGGTTGGGCTCAGAAAGCTTTCGATATCAAACGCTTGATGGACATCAACCCGCGACAACCAACACTCAAGGACCTGCTCCAGATTCTTGACGCAGCCTATTAAAATCGGCAGGGTCAGACCTAGTGTGGCATAAGACATGCTGCACCCCATGCTCTCAGGTTCGCCTCGCGAGGATCGCATGCCTACCTGAGTTAGCCTTTTAGGGAGCAGGATTGGTAGGGTTTCCCTTTCCAATGTGTTACTTTGAATAGAAATAGACATACACCGAATACTAAGCAGTAGGATTGGCGGGGAATTTTGCCCTTGGATATCATGTCAGCACCATCGTTACAAAAGCAGCGATTTGAGCTCAAATACATCATGGATGAGGCCCAAGCTCTGGCCGTCCGTGACTTTGTGCGGTGCTATCTGGACCTCGACCCACACGGCGAGGGTCAACCCAATCTATCCTATCCGGTTCACAGCCTCTACCTGGACTCCCCTGGCATGCAGCTCTACCATAGCACCATTAATGGCAATAAGAATCGATTCAAACTGCGGGTGCGATTTTACGATGAATGCGAATCTTCTCCGGTTTTTCTGGAGATCAAGCGTCGCATGAACAATATCATCAGCAAAAAGCGTGTCGGGGTAATGCGTTCTGGACTCTACCAAATCCTTGCCGGGCAAACCCCACAAGAAGAGCAAATCCTGTTTGATCAATCTCCGGGAGCAGCTGTTTCCCAACGTGCAGCTCAGGAGGATGCCCTCAACACTTTCATCGAGTTGGTCAACGAGCTTCAGGCTCAGCCGGTCTCACACGTCGCTTACGAACGTGAAGCCTGGGTACTTCCCGAAAGCAATGCCGTTCGGGTCACACTCGATCGCAGCACACGTTGTGAGCCAGACCCTCAGGCCAGGCTGCTGATCAACATGGACGAACCTACCTACGTTTTTGGCAATCAGGTCATCCTCGAACTTAAATTTACCGATCGCTTCCCAAATTGGTTTCGCGAATTAGTCGAAGCCTTTGACTTGATGCAATGTGGTGCTGCCAAGTATGTAGATGGCATCACGTTGATGGACAAGGAAGCCATGTCCGATATGCTCAAATCACAATTCGAGGCTATTCAAGTCGGTCCCAAAGACCACCTCAAGCGCAGGCAGGCAGCACTGTCCTCATCATTCCCAACATGAACTGGTTGCTTAACGCGGATTTCTCGACCGCCCCGACCCCACTACCCCTTACCCTTCTGGGCCTCGCTCTAGCTTTCTTGGGTGGGCATCTTGTCGCCTGGGTTTATATGCTAACCCATACAGGGCTTTCTTATTCCAAAACTTTTGTGCAATCACTGATGATCCTTCCTGTGATCGTTGCCTTGGTGATGATGGTTCTTTCCAACAACATTGTGTATGCATTTGGCCTGATGGCGGTGTTTGCGATTGTTCGGTTTCGCAACATCCTACGTGACACGCTCGATACGACCTATGTTTTGGGGGTGATCGTTGTAGGCATGGCTTGCGGCACGTTTAAATTCATGACTGGGATCATTGGGTGCATTTTAATATGCAGCATCTTACTTTATCTCTGGGCCACCGGTTTTGGTAACAGGCAGCGATTTGACGTCATCCTCAACTTGCACTGGTCGCGAGAGACGCGTGAACTTCCGGAAATGGAACGAATCATCAAACGCCACGCTCTGCGGTCGGTGTGCGCAAGCCAGAGAAGCCATCGAAAAGAGGAAGGCAGTGACTTGTCATACCGTTTACTCATGCGCAACCCTGAACGCATGCCAGAGCTTCTGGAGGAATTGAGAAGTTTGGAGGGGGTCACGCGTGTCAATGGCATCCTTGCCGAAGAGGAATCTGAAGTATGAGTCAAGCCCCCATACCCATTCCACTCAAGCGCCGATTGGCCCATTGGCAATCCAGGCTGCTCCCATCAAGCCTCTTTTTCTTACTTTGCCTAGCAGTCCTAATTCTTTGGCAAGAGAACCTTTCCTTGCCCTCACTGGTGGGGCAAGTCGATATCCGGCGGCTAGACATCCGAACCACTGCCTCTGGAACCATCACAAATCTTTCCGTGCAGCTTTTTCAAAAGGTCAGGCGTGGGGAGATCATTGCCAAACTTGACCCTGCAGACCCAATGACCTCACTCAGCAGTCAGGCGGATCTATTGTTGGCAAAAAAGGAACTCTTGCAGCTACTCAGTCTGACCACTGCTTCAAGTGAATTCGACATTCAGCGTAATTTATTGGACAAGGAACGACTCAGAACTGAATGGCTTCAGCAAAAGGTCAATCTCGCGTCTGCCGAAATTCGCATGGAAAATTTGCGTAATGAATACGAACGAGCCAAGGGGCTTCGAGAGCAGGAACTTCTTTCTGAGAGCCAATATGATCTAGCAGAAAAAAACTTCTTAAGTACGGAGGCGGAGGTTAAGGAGCGTCAAATCTTCATTGAGGATTTGAGTCGCACAATCGCCAGCATCGAAGGCCTGATTGCCAATAGTCAGGAAATTGAGACAGCCCGGATGGAAATCGATCGGACCTCACTCAAGCGCTCCATTGCCCGACTCGAACAGGAATGGGTCATCCGAGCTCCAGCAGATGGCATCATCACGGGTATCCAAAAACGTCAGGGAGAATTGGTTGGCAGCTCCGATTCAATTGTAACCCTGACTGAGGATGCCTCCAACACGGTCGTAGCCTACCTACCTCAAGGGCTGGAGGTACCCTTATCCATTGGAGAGACCGTAACGATCCGGTCGCGGAGCCAGCAGCTTCGTCAGGCATCGGCAATGGTTGTCAGGATGGGCACTAGCTTCGAGATCATGCCCGATATGATCTCTCAGCTTCAGCTTCATCGTTTGGGTGGCTTGGGTATACCGATACTGATCCAAGTACCCGACACCTTCGACTGCAAGCCGGGGGAGATGGTCAACATTGTCCTCGAAAAGAAGGATATCTCCCTCACCTCCTCATCCATGCCAAGCGTGGCAAGCCAATAGACTATGGGTCGAAGCAAAGCCCTGAATCCAGAGTTGAGTGCACGCATTGCACCGGCTAGTTTTTTTCAAGTATGGCAATGGAGTGAGGTTTTTGATGAAACCAAACCCATCGAACTCGAATTAGGTGCTGGAGACGGCTCATTTTTGATCCAACACGCGGAACGGCATCCTGAAATCAATCTACTAGGCGTGGAAAGGCTTTTAGGCCGTATCCGAAAGATGGACCGAAGAATTCATCAGGCTCAACTAAGCAACGTCAAGTTGCTACGCATTGAAGCCTCCTACCTTCTCAAACACCTCATCCCAAGAGGTTCACTCAAAGCAATCCACCTTTATTTCCCCGACCCTTGGCCCAAAAAAAAGCATCATAAAAATCGTTTGGTCAACACGTGGTTTGCTAATCAGTGTCACCGCCTCTTGATCCCAGAAGGAGTGATCCATCTTAGAACAGACCACGCATCTTATTTCGAGCAGATGCTGGAGGTATTCTCACAAAGTGATGGGTTTACCCAAACCAACACCCCTTCAAGTCTTCTGGATCTCAAGACGGACTTTGAAAGGGGCTTCAACGCTGAGGGCATACCTACCTTGCATGCGAGCTACCGATGCGCCGGCTGAAGTGAAGATTGACTCAAGGGACCCTTCAACTAATTTCCCAAATCCTCCACCCCGGCTCATTGAGTGAACAAACCCATACCCTGACTTAATGATTGGGATGATGCACTCACTTGCACTCTGCTGCTGGTTGCCTGCATGATCATAGAAAGGGCATTTGGTAAAACAGTATGGAACAAGTCACTCTGCGCATCAGGGCTGAAAGAGCCGACAATCTCGAAACACAGCGTCAGCACATAGCCAAGGCCATCGGGATGAAGCCTGAGGCAATCAAGGAGTGGCGCCTGCTCAAACGATCGATCGATGCACGTCAAAAAATCATCATGATGCAGATGGTTTTTGAGGTCAGCACTCACGCCCCGTTGGAGGACAGCCCGAATGTCCCTTGTAAATTGCCCTCACCAGCATTGGGCTCACCAGAGGTTGTGATTGTGGGCTGCGGCCCTTCAGGACTGTTTGCAGCTCAAGAATGTCTGCGACGTGGGATGCGTCCAATCCTGCTGGAAAGAGGTAAGGACGTCTCTTCACGCAGGTTCGATCTGGCTCCCATATTGCGAAAAGGAACGATTCCTGAAGATTCAAATTATGCCTTCGGTGAGGGAGGTGCAGGCACATTCTCAGATGGCAAGCTCTACACCCGTGCGACCAAGCGCGGGCCTGTTGCCGAAGTCTATCAGACTCTGGTGGCGCACGGAGCTCCAGAGGATATCCTGGTGGATGCGCACCCTCATATTGGATCCAACCTATTACCCAATGTCGTCAGGCACATGCGAGAGGCGGTGGTGCAAGCTGGCGGGGAGGTTCATTTTGGAGCGCGTGTATGCGAGCTCATCCTTCACAACCATCAAATCAAAGGTGTTGTGTGCGCCAATGGAATGAATTTCATGGCTGAAAATCTCATCCTTGCTACGGGGCATTCGGCGAGGGATATCTATCTCCTGCTCCATCAGCATGGGATCAGACTTGAGCCCAAACCCTTTGCCATGGGTGTGCGAGCAGAACATCCTCAGCCATTGGTGGATCAGCATCAATACCATCTTGTGAGAGATCAGCAACGCCCAGACTACCTTCCAGCGGCGAGCTATCGTTTGGCCACCAAAATCAAGCATCGCGGGGTGCATTCTTTTTGCATGTGCCCAGGAGGTTTCATTGTGCCTGCTGCAACCAGCAATGACCAAATTGTCGTTAATGGCATGAGTCTTTCACGTCGTGACTCGCCCTTCGCCAACAGTGGCATGGTCGTGACAGTCGAACCAGAGGATGTCACAGATCTCGATCATCCTAACCCACTGCTTGCGGGCATGCGTTACCAAGAACAACTTGAGCAGGCTACCAAGAGCCATGGCGGACCAGGCCAAGTGGCACCGGCACAAAGGATCACGGACTTTCTTTCAAACCGAACCTCCGCCACCCTACCCCGGTCAAGTTATCATCCAGGCATCTGCTCGGTTAATTTAAGGTCCCTTTTACCCGAGGGCATTACTTGGCGCCTGGAACAAGGCCTGAAACTCTTTGCGAGGCAATTTCCAAGCTTCATAACCGAGGAGGGTATCTTGGTCGGCTCGGAAACGCGAACCAGTTCTCCACTCAGAATCCCACGTCACCCCTTGACACTTCAACACCCTGAGGTGGAAGGCCTTTACCCCTGTGGTGAGGGAGCTGGTTTTGCCGGCGGCATTGTCAGTGCAGCCTTGGATGGGATACGATGTGCACAAGCCCTTGCAGCCAAGTTGGCGTGACTTCAAATCAGATCCCAGTTTCAGCGCCGCAAAGCTGGCAACCTAAAATGATATTGACAAACTGGATCAGACCAGCACATTGAGAGTATTCCATCGACTAGGTTTAAAAACCAGGGGTTATATCCATGAGCTACAGCGACAAACCACCCTATGGGGGAAAGTCTCGGTCAGACGAAGGCAACCTGCACACTGAAAAAATTCAGGTCGAACGCAAAACCTTCATTTTTACTCTTAAGGAAAATCCCAGAGGGCGATTCCTTCGTATCACCGAAGATGTGGGCGGAAGGCGCGATACGATTATCCTACCTGCCACCGGCTTAAAGGAATTCAGTGATGTGCTCCAAGGCCTGTGCACCATTCATGAGGGGCTCCCCCCTGAAGAGGCACCCGAAGAATTTGATAGTTAATAGGCGGCTCCGCGGAGCTTGAGCCAAGGAGGAGTCCAGAGCTGACCCCAATGCACAAACCTGGGGGTTTAGGCAGCCGTCCTTTTACTTGAGTCGCCTTTATCGTTTCCCAAGCAGGAAAGCCAACAAATCGGCCCATTGCTTATCAGTGAAGAGTTCACCGAAGTTGTCAGGCATCAGAGAACGAGCTGTGGGTTCAATCGATGCCACAAGACTGCGCTGCACTGGTTTTTCTTCTCCATTGGACTGAATGAGGAAAAGCTGACCGTCCTCCTCACGCGCAAGCAGCCCTCCTTCCACATCACCGTTGGCATAAACCAACCGGGTCATTTGAAATGACTTGTCCACGTTGCGGTGAGGGTCCATCACATCCTCGATCAACCGCTCTGCACCGCGGCTGCCCACCCCATCGAGTTGAGGCCCTACAACCGCCCCATGACGGTCAATCTGATGGCACATCACACACGCTTGTTCAAAAATCAAAGCACCCTTTTCCGCATCACCTCCCCGTTCGCGGTGCCTAGCAACAATTTGCTTCATCCGCGCTTCCAGTTCACCTCTGGCATCTGGAATCTGATCAATTAAGGGCATCAGAGCCTGACTCCATGATTCTTGGCTCAGCTCCTTGACTCGAGTAAGAATCTCTCGCTTTTGAAGAATATAAGGTGAGAGATCACCCTCTTGAATCCAGTGAGACATGATTTCAAGTCCCTGAAGTTTTTGAGAGAGCAAGCTCGCAATCTTCTGGTGCTGTGCAAGAGGCAACCATTTGATCTGCTCCCCTACCTGCTGAACATGGTTGACTTCGTTGCCATCAAGCATGATCTCAGCCAGCAAATGTCGAGTCTCCTCAGGGAGACTTGGATCAATCAACAGTGGCGCCAATAACGGCGACCAATGCTGCCCCCTGCGCTCTCCCAGGTGTCTAGCAGCCAAAACTTTGATCGCACCGGTGGGCGCCTGCCCTCGAGCCCAGCGCTCCAGAGTAGGATAAACAGGCTCCAAGGAAATCTCTCCGCCTAGGTTGATCGTTGATTGCAATTGCTCCTCAAGGCTTCGTGGTGAAACAGAAGGTATTTTGAACGGGAGTCCTTTAAGCCGACCCATTGCTAGCCAGGCGTAGGCATCGCCCGTATCACCATCGATCATTTCGATGGCTACCAAACGCCCTAACCAGGCCGAACAATCCCATTGCACTCGCTGTGCGATGTCCTGACGCGGAGGATGAGCTGAGATGAGAACATCTCCGCTCTCAGCGTCTACCAGCCTGACCACGTTTTTCTGATTAGCTTCTTGATCAGGGTAGCCTTGATGACCTGCCAGGTAAAACTCAATGCTCTGAGGAGCTTCAAAACGAGCTGAAATCAGTGCCCCAGTGTAAGATTCGCCATTCGGCGGTAGGCTGCACCAGAACAAGCCCTCTTTATCTCCGTCGGAAGAAGTTCGTTTTTGGATCATCCACGGATCAGGACTCTCAGGCTCCGTAGCCAGGGGCATCGTGGACCAGCCAGCCAAAGCTTGCTCAGCATCCTCGATGGCCCGCAATGCAATTTCTTCCCCCCAAAGTTGCATCATCGGTGACAAAAGAATGCTACGAGACTGCATGGATTCACTCAAGGTCTTGAAAACAACCAGCTGATCTAGGGGGCTCTTTTTGTTGGTCACTCTGATTTGGGCAACCAGCTGGTCTATGGAAGACTTGGAAGCGTGTTTGGCAATGTGCTTGAGATGGATCGAATTCAATTCGATAAGTTGCCCCGGTTCATGCAGCATACACTCCACGAGAAACTGAGCGGCGCCCTCGCTTTGCACTCCCGGAGCAACATCTATCAGCAGATCTCGATAGCTCTCACTGAGTCCAGAGTTTTTCACCTTATCCCATGCCCCGTCAGCAAGGAATTGATTCCGAAGTGACAGGCGCAAACCATGCCTCAATTGAGGATCCTGGTCTTGCTGTGAATGGAGTCGCATCAATAGTGGCGCAATCGAATCGATGGCTGGATGGAGACTGAGGGCGTGGGCAGCGGCTCGCTGAACTGAGGGGTGCGCATCTTGGAGAGCCAATCGCAACCACCTGAGTTGCTCTGCACTCAAAATGGGTTCCTCGCCCATGATTAGCATGGCATGCAGCCTGACCTCCAGAGCCGTATCATGCACGGCATCTGCGAGCATGGCGGGATCCAGCTGGCCGAGTCGATGGAGTAACCACAGGCTGAGGGCGCGCTGTTTCCAGTTTTCCATGAGCCCATCAGCCCAGCGACTGCGAATCAAATCGACCACCTCGGCATTGGCTTCATCGCTTAGAAAATTCAGCGCCAGCAATCGTCGAGTGAGATTTGGGTGCCCTAGTTCATCAAGGGTCGCCGCATAGTCTTGTTGAGTGAAATCTGGCAAAGGATATCCCGAGTTCTGATGCCCAGGCTGGGAGCTGTAGGTGATTTTCCAAAGCCTCCCTCGTTCTCTATCTCGACCGGGGTGATCAAGGGGCACCTCATAATGCCCAATGATGCGGTTGTAAAAGTCGGCCACATAAAGGGCGCCATCAGGGCCCAACTGGATATCAACGGGACGAAACCATGGATCCCTTGACACAATCAAATCTGGCATTTCCACGGCTTTTCGAGAAGACCCCCTGGCCAGCAACACATCTCGATTGAGGCGACTGGTCATCACATTACCAATAAAAATATTATCCCGATACTGGGTGGGCCAAAGCACATCATCATAATAGACAATCCCACAAATAGCGGTTGAACCATGAGCATGCTCCATCAGGCTAGGACCGTAGCCAAGGCCATCATGGGGCTTGCCGAAGCTTGGGTAATAAGCGCCACGTAGGAGTTGATAGATCGGTGCGCTATGGCAATCTGCTGTGTAGAAGTTGCCAAGCGGGTCTAGGGTCATGCCGAACGGGTTAACCTGGCCAAAAGTGTGCGGTTCCACCCTGGAACCATCCAGCCGGATACGGTAGGTGTGACCGGAATTCATAAACAATTCGGAGCCGTCCTGACCTTGTATGGTCGTGTTGTTGTTAAATCCATGGGTGGCGTAGAGCCACCCATCATAGCCACGGGTAAAAGAGGCATTCATGCCATGAGTATCGCGCTCCCAACCCAGGGGCCCGTAGCGTCTCTCCTTGAGGTCAGCCTTCCCATCTCCGTCGGTATCTTCTAACCACCAGATATTAGGAATGCTCCAGGCCAGGACGCCGTTGCGATAGGGATAGAGACCTATGGGAATATTCAGGCCTTCGGCGAAGGTCGTAATCTGATCGAAGGTCCCATCTCCATTGGTGTCCGTCAGGACCTTAATCGAATCCCTCCCCTTTTCATCCACACCAACCGGATAAGGATACTCAAGGGTATCACTGACCCATAGTCGCCCCTGTGTGTCAAAAGCCATGTTCATGGGCTTGGCGATTCTGGGTTCAGCTGCCACAAGTTCGATTTGAAACCCTGGGGGCAAATCAAACATCTGGAGTTGCTGAGCTGGCGAAAGTGGATCGCTGGATCGGACCCCTGCAGTCAATGGATCCTCATTGTTGGCTGCATTGAGTTGAGATAATAGAGTCAGCAGCATGGACACCACACCCAGGCAGACGGGACTACAACAAGAAAGCACGGACCACGTCCAGGGAGTATGATTGGGAGTAAAGATTATCATGATTATTCCAAGGGTCCGAAACGTAAGGCATAGAGATCTGAATCTCTGAGGTGAATCCGAAGCCTTATGATGCCATCAGCCGGCAATCTGAGCTGACCCCCACCCTGCCATCGATAGAGGCGATTGATATGATTGCCGATCAGTTCGGTGGCTTCATCTGCACCATAGCCGATGATAGGTTCTAGATCTGAATCGAGGCATTCCACCTTCAGATAGCCAGATGCCGATGTCCAATAGTTGAAAAAGACTCCCTGCGCGTTAGCCTTGAAAGCTTTTGTCAGCAGCCATCCAGGTTGGTTGCCTGCATGCCACGAACTCAGCCCATCAAGCCTGAACTCATACCGGTGCAAATGAGCGGTGGGTTGCCCGTAGTCTTGATTGGTATAGAGCGACATGGTCGTGTCCGAAGTCTGGACAATCCCCAACACTGGATAATTAGATCTGGAAACCCAATTGCCAGGTCCCATCCCCGGTCGCAGCAAAGCTTCCATGTGAGTCCTGTCATAGACCAGCCCCCCCCGTGAAGTCATCAGTCCAGCGTCGGAGGTGTCGTTGTAATACTTGGGATGCACTTGAACCTCACGTGCCTCGGCCTCACTTAGCACCTGCCTACCTGGGAAGAAACGGGCCGGAGTGGCCAAATAGACATGCGGGGCTCTGAAATAAGGATGGGTTTGGCTGGTGTAGAGATGATGGCTAGGCACAATCGTACCTGTGTCGCTGAAAACCATCTGCCCCTCTGCCTGCCAATGGATAAAATCTCTAGAGGAAGCTCTGGCGATGCTCCGCACCCCATTGACCGAAGAACGATAGTAGCAGAGATATTTTCCCTCGGAAACTGACCAGAATGAGACATTCTGCGAATCCAAAACCCAGCCATCAGGTTTAAAAACCGGCTCATCTCCAAGAGGGGTCCAAGCCATGCCATCGGTTGAGCCAAATGCCTTCAAGCCCGAAGAAGCGATACCAGCCAACGCCTTGAACCGATAAAGGCCGGGCTCTGGGTTTCGATCCAGAAAAGGAGAGAAGTTGTGACTGTATGGGGCCTGATGGGCAAGGACGACATTGTTGGTTGGATAACCCTCGAGAGGAAAGAGATTAAGCTCTGGCTTGCGCCACACAAGCCCGTCATCAGAAGTGGCATAGCAGGTTACTTCGGCAGTACTCCCATCCTGACCAGCACTTGGCAACCCTCGGTAATAGAGATGGAACTGCCCCTCATCCTCAATCAAGGTAGCGTAGCCGCTGAAAGCACCCTCCCAAGGTTGATCAAAAGCCATGACACGACCTCGGTCAATAGGAGTGTGGAGACGCATGCTCACCCCCCCATTGGATTTTTCAATCAGATAGCTGTCGACCATGGGCTCAAGCCGCCCGGACAGATCAAGAGGCATGCTTGAGTCAGCTTCCAACCTGAGCATGATCAGCAGACCTGTTACAATCAGCATTGGAAGCGGGGAGTGCATGCAATTAATAACATTTTTATGCATCAGACAAGTGATCCACTCAAGCCCCGAATCCTACACAGCTATGATTTGGTGACACCAGTCACTGGGATATGCTGCCCATTCTGAGAACTCAATAATTCCCTCAAGAGAACCGGATCAGGCCTGTCATGGCGGCCTAATGCATCAAGGTGCTTGAAGCATCGGCCACTGGTCACCTACGACCATCACTCGTTCCATTCGATGACACGGCAAATCCGTTGCTACCGGTCTTCTGCTTGCCAGGCAGAAGGGGTTTCCTTGCTGCATCAAAGACCTGATGTGGCAAGCAGCATTCTCAAAAGTCATCCAGGCACCGGCATCGCCCAGGGTTGCTGGGTAGTGAAGCCAATAAGGCTTGGGATGCAGGGCCCATTGCCAGCAAAGGGATGGGGAGTCTAAAGAATCCAGTTCAGACACACGCACCCAGGTGCCACGCTCATGTTCGGGATGGGCTCCAACTGGCAAGCCGATCGAAGCCGGATGAGTTGGATGATAGAAGAGCACCCCTCGAGCAAGCGGAAGAGCCAGGTCACATGAGGGATGCCTTGGGCTTCTCAAGGGGAGCTGAACTGTCATCATTCGACGGCGTTTTCTCTCGAGCGAATCGCGAGGATCTGGGCCAATGAAGGTCCACTTGCCCGGCGAGGATGAATCAGGATAGCTGAGATAACATTTGTAGCAGCATTCAACTTGGATCATCAGGCCATCGTCGAAAGTCATTAAAAAGTCGATTTCGCCCAAGGTTCGCCCACCCTCACGCACCATGATATTGCGATGAATGTTGCGCAGCCCCTTCAGTGATGAAAGCCCAGCGTGAACAATATGCTCAAAATAACGTCCCACCACAGGGATCGGTCGCCAAGGTGTTCTGCCCAATTCAGGGGATCCAGAAAAACCAACTGACGCACCGTATCGGCGCATAAGATATTGCAGCGCATCTGCGCCCTCAAATAATGGACTGGCCCGAAACAACCACTCGATATCCCAAGGAATCGCTTCGAGTAATTTCCGGGGTGCTAGGTTTGATTCAGATTCGAGCATTCAAATCCAATGGGCTGTCGGCATCACCGAAAGAAGTGATGGTCATCCCCATTTTTTGCATCAGGGTGAGGTAGAGCCCACATGCACGGCGTTCTTCAACCGGACGCGAACCAAGATCCAACACTCGGCCACCAGGCAATTGAGACCCTCCACCTGCGAGAATCATAGGCATTTCATCGGCTTGATGCTTATCCCCATCAAAAAGATTGGAACAAAAAAGGAGCAGACAGTTATCAAGCAGTTTGGAATCACCCTCTTCAATGGAGCGCAGACGCTCCATGAGGTATACCAACTGCTGAACGTGAAACTGATTGGTCCTGAGATACATGGCCTCAAGAGCCGGATCCCTCCCATTATGGGTTAAGTCTAGGTGAAGGCTTCCTGAAACACCTTCAAGAAAGCCAAAATTCATCTGGGAAAGATCATTGTTAAGCATGTAGGTAGCCACCCGTGTGCGGTCCATTTGAAAAGCCATAACCAGAAGGTCCGACATAAGTTTCATATGCCTTGGAATGTCCTGTGGAAGGCCTTCGGCTGGTGGTGGCAGATTGGGTTCGGTGAGGGTGGGCTGCCAGCCTTCCAAGGATTCCTCTTCGGCAGCCATTTCAATGCGGCGTTCAATGCTGCGGATGGATTCCAGATACTCATCTAGCTTGATTCTGTCCCGGTGATTCAGGCGATTTCGAATCGACCTGGCATCCTGAAGAGTCTCATCAAGCACGCTACGATCGAGTTGACGCTGAGTCCCATCACCCACCAACGCCTCAAAGACGCGTGAAGGATATATCTCCTTCATGGCTGGCTTGGTGTCACTTTCCCAAGAAATGCATGAACCATAGAGCATCGATAATCCATCCTCAAGACGCATCTCGGTGGGCTCGATACCGAGGACCAAGCTGGGAAGCCTGGTTCGCATCCCTAGATGCTTGGCCAGACGTTGATCCATGGTTTCACCCACCTTGATCAGATCTTGATCATCACTCACCCATGCTCCCGACAACAGGTTGGGGACTCTTCCAAGATGGGGGCTTGGGTGCTTCACCGCTTGCTGATTAAATAAACCTTTGAGGAAAACAATATCTTGGGAGAACGAACGAAGCGGCGCTAACCCCGGACCCATGACCATCCCTCCCTTGTCTTCTCTGGCCCACCAGTGCTCTGGCTCGACACCGTTACTGAAGTAGAGGCAAGCAAATCGCGTAGGAGGGCTGAGCGGGGACACTGAATACGAGAGTTTACCGGTGGCTTCACTCCGCAACCCCAACGAAGGCATCCAAGGCAAGGCAAGGCTGATTCCCATGGAGCGCAGAAAAGTCCGGCGGGATAGATTCTGATCGAACGCGTTGGATTTCGGAATAATAGATTTAGAATGGGCCATTTATTTTGATTCCTGAGTGCGTTGATTTTGAAACTGAGGGCTGAGAATCATCAATTTGAGTTGCGCAGAAAGAGGGTCGCCCGCACGGAGTGACTGCATCAGAGCCTCAACCAAGGCATGGTCGGTTAATTGTTCAGCTCTGCCCAGCGAATAGCCGATGAGTTTGCGACAAAAGGTGCGGTAAAACAACTCGATGTGGTCACTCATATAATCCCGCAAGCCTTGATACCCATCAATCAGCCTCCCATCAGCCATCGTTCCGGTTTGTTCTACCGGCAGACCCTCCTCATAGACCAGTCGAGGTTGTCCCAACACCCCAAAACCTTCCAAGGCAAACCCAAGTGGATCCATGCGAGCATGACAACTCACGCATGAGGCGTCACGTTGGTGGGATGCCAACAAATCCTTAATCGAGGTGGCCTCACCCTCGCGACGGGATTCCTGAAGACTGCCTGCATCATCAGGTGGCGGAGGAACAGGTGTCCCGAGCACGCGGCGCAAAATCCAATCCCCACGCTTCACGACACTGGTTCTTGCTGGGGCCGAGGTCAATGCATGGATGGCACCTAAGGCCAGAAGCCCCCCGCGCCCATGCTCACCAAGTGAAGAAATCTTAACAAAGCCAGCCCCTTCCAACTCAGCTGCTTCAGGCAGGCCGTAGTGTTGGGCCAATCGCTGATTGATAAATCCAGCATCGGAAAAGAGAATTTCCGATACACGCCCATCCCGCATGACAAGATCTTCAAAGAAGAGAGTCGCCTCAATCTGGAGATCTTGCCTCAAAGCATCTTCCCAGTTGGGAAAGCGGCTGGCATCCACGCCCCGGAATTCAACAAACCGGTAAAAACCAAACCATTGCCCAAAAAATTCTGAAGCGAAACGACGCATCCTTGGATCGATGCGCATCCGATTGAAATGGCTGAGTAAATGCTCAGATTCCACAATGTTTTGATTTCGACCATCATTCAGCAGTGTCAGATCGGGCATTGACCCCCAAAGCATGAAAGACAACCGGGTCGCAAGGGATTCACCTGTCAGGGCGATGACCTCCCGACTCTCCAGCGGCGACTTCTGGGGAGGTTCCAATCGATATAAAAATTTGGGAGAAACTAGAATGCGGACTAAAAGGGACTGGAGAGCTTCGCGGTGACTGAGCTGATCCATTTCGCGTCTTGTGCGGTAAAATTCGAGCAATTGCTGCCTATCACCCTCAGTCAAGTCATGGCGCCAAGCCAAGCGGGCCATTTCCAAGCACTGATCCAGATGCCCAGGATAAGCCAGTCTGTGAGCCTCTCCAACCTCGCGCCAGTGGGCATGCAAAGCCCTCACCCATCCTCGAAGATCATCTTCCAAGAGATCGATCGATTGGGCATCAAGCTCCTCAATGCGAGGAATCCCGTCCTCGGCAATTGGTTGAAAATGCTCATAGAGTAAGTTGAGATTGGCCTGGTGATAGTCAAATGCCGATAAAAGGTCATCCCAGGCCTGATCCAGCTGCTCTCGCTCCTTGGGACCAAGGAGGTAGCGAACCAAATAATCATCTTGGCGGTGATATTTTACCTGATAGTGGAAGGCATTGCGCTCCGGGTGATTGTATTGGCTCGTGAAGGGTCTGGGAATCGGATCACGATCCGATGGAGCTGGCTCTCGGTGAGATACAGTTGGGAAGGCCAAGGCAAACTGCATAGCGGCTGGACTTGGTGAGGCTTGCCCCATCAGAGCCACAGCATCCAATAAATCGGTTTCCTCACGATCTGCTTTGGCTCGGGCAAGCTTTTGCTGCCATTGTCTGACCTGGGCCACCACAGGATCCATGAGGGCTGAGGAAGACTCAAAAGAGGGAGCACTCAGGGGGTCGTGCGCGGGAAGCTCCTTGAAAGCCTTTGATACAGCCTGAAGGGGTTCGAAAGCATCGGCTCGCTGGAGTTGATAATAAATGTGTTCAGCGAAGGCAGGGGATATCTCCAGCCGACGACTTAGGGAAACGATGGCCTCTGACTCTGCCTCCTCATCCTCATGAGTCTGATTGGCAAGCCTCCAACACAGATAAAATACCCTCGGCCAAAGATCTAAACCATAGGGCTCAGCCCCCTCTCCAGCTCCGTTTCGAAAGCCATGATGTCGATATATTTCATTAATGCGCGTAATCGCCGACCATTCCTGCCCTAGCATGCCGGGGTCCTGATAAAAAAATAACGGACCGGCACCAATCACCATGCGAGCGGCTATAGCTTTGGCCGCATCTAAATATCTTTCCAGATCGCTGGACTGAACAAATTGCACCTGGCCATGACTGGCAAAACCCTCCCCACCTACCGCATCACCTGGTAGCAAATCCCAGAAATCAAGTGTTAAACCTGTCAGGTCCTTGATGACGTGGTGGTATTCTCCCCGAGTCAGGCGCCTCATGATCACCGCACCGGGGTCCCCACTGCCTTGAGCCGACTCATTGCGAATTGTCTCAGCTATGAGTTCAGTCAGCTCGAGTTTCTCTTGAGGAGAGGGTTGATCCGCCTCCGCGGGGGGCATCTCGCCTTGAGCAACCCTATCGAGCACCGAGGACCATTCTGGATAATAACGCTGAAACTGCCCTGGGGTGAGCATGATCTCAAGGTCAAGCTCACCTTTAGGCATTTGGCTTGAATGACATTCAAGGCAGTGATCTCGAATAAAGGCCCCTGCACGCACCTCAAATGACTCGAGAGCGAAACCTTGTGAGATGCTTCCCAATGCTACAAGGCAAGCCATGCCAATCAACCGTGCGTCGATAGCCAAGGGCCTATCCTGTTTTGCCTGGAACGGTAACAGGGGGAGCATGATTGAGCCTAGTCCGCTAACCTAGAGGGAACAAGCCATTCTTGATTGAAAGCAGCCCCTAATGAGCAGCTTTGAGCACGCAGCAGGGTCCTCAAGTCATGCCTACAAATGCCGAATGTGATGGCGATATTTTTCAGCCAGCCGGGCGTTATGGGCATCACCATCACTATTGCTGCTGATATAGATTTCAGGCTCCCCTCCTCCAGCCTGGACGGTGGCAACGGCAGTGACCACCAGCAGATTCACAAGGAATGCTCCAGTGATCGTGGATGTCGCAGCAACTCTACCAGGGATGCCCTCCATTTTGATCGCAGCATCCCCCTCAATGCCGGCGTTGTCCAACACGAGGTCCGCCACGTCGCCCAAATTTTTCCCTGATGGATGCCTTGAAGGCCAGGCTGCCGCGTGATTTGCATTCAACAGGGCAATGACTTTCATGCCTTTCTCGCGAGCATGCAGGGCCATTTCAATGGGCAGCGGGTTTCTCCCTGAGTTGGATGCGACCAGAATCACATCCCCCTTCCCAACTGGGTAATCCTCTAGGAGTTTGAGTGCAGCACCCTCTTGCCGTTCAAAGTCGGTCGCATTTTGAGCGCCGGCACTGAAATAAATCATTGGATCCAGAATAGGCACCGCGCGAGTCAATCCTCCAGCACGGTGGAAAACTTCTTCCGCCAGCAGACGAGAGTGCCCCGTGCCGAATGTATAAAACCAACGGTCATTGAGCAGTGCCTCACCAATCCACTGACCACCCATGCGGATATTTTCCCACTGGCTTTGCCTGATACTGCCGAGTTGCTGATGCACGATTTCAACATAACGCTCGGCTTGCTGCATGATTGGATCCATGCCCTCATTGGTGAGATTATTCATGACTCAATCAAGCTTTTTCCAAGGTAAAGAATTTGTTCTGTAGGGAGATCGGCTAACTCTAAGAACTCGTAGCCCAGAGCTTCAAAAAAAAGTCTGGCTCTATGATTATCGGGGTTCAGCCCCACATGGACACCCTGACTGGCTTTTGAGCGCAACCAAGCCTCTGCCTGTTGAAGGATTTTGCTCCCTAGGCCCAACCGCTGCAACCTCGGAAGGATTGATAAATGGAGTTCGCTTGGGTAAGTATCCATCCAAGGTGGTTGGTACGATTCCTCTTCATCCCAAAGAAAATCCAGGAGACTTTCGTCCAGAGGCTTGGCTTGCCCCTTGTCCAACTGAGCGCCTCTGGAGGTTCTAAGCTGGGGTAGCCATTGCTTCCTGAACCAAACCTGGTAAGCCCTAGCATCGAGCGTCATGAGGCGATAACCAGCCATTCCCTGAGCATCTTCAATGATATCGGCCCATCCCCCTGAAAAGGCCAAATAACCGCCCACGTAAAGGTCACCTAAGAGGGTCACGTCACCGAATAAATGCGAGGCATCACCGCCAGCATCCGCCGTCCTGAGGCAGACATCATAAAGTGCCTCAAGATCTTGAAAACAAGCAGGTCTAAGCGTGTGGGGCGCAGGTTTTTTCATGTTCTTGGCCTCATACCGAGACAAAAACTGTGCTCACTCAGTGAGGTAAAAACGCGAGGTTGATCGATCCCTACCCGGGAGGACAAGTAGAATGTGGATCCATGGTTGCATCGACCTATTTCCAGGTGTAATGTCGTGCGAGTCGAGATGTCAAAAAACACTCCAAACAACCAAAAAAACGGCGATAAGCCAAGCGGTGGGGACATGAAAGTGCCACCCAAGACCCTGCTAGTATGGATGGCCATCCTGGGGCTCATTCCGCTGATCCTCTTCCTGCAGCGCCAAACTCCCATCGGCAATCCGGAAACAATAGACTACGCACAGCTTAAATTTTTTGCGGATAACGATCTGATCGATAAGGCAGTGATCAATTACGATCCACAAAGCCATCTTCAGGAAATCACAGGTCTCTATCGCAAGCATACCCTGAGTAGTGGGGGCGACATTAGCTTGTCGCTGGATGAAGCAAATGAGCCAGAACTTCAGCCTTTCGTGATCAAGACAGTATTGATGGACACTTTTCGATCGCAATTGCTGGAGAGCGGTCGCTTTCGGGAAACTGAACCTAATACCATGCTGACGAGTTTCCTGTTTTCCATCCTTCCTTTTCTGCTCATTGCGGCCCTTATTTATTTCTTTTTGATTCGTCAGATACGTATGGCGGGCAAAGGGGCATTGAGTTTTGGCAAAAGCAAAGCCCGGATGCTCAGCAAAGAGAAGAACCGAACAACCTTCAAGGATGTCGCTGGGGTCGACGAAGCGAAGGAAGAGGTTTCCGAATTGGTAGAATTCCTGAAGGATCCAAAGAAATTCCAAAAGCTGGGGGGGCGCATCCCCAAGGGCATCCTGATGATTGGCTCCCCCGGAACGGGTAAAACACTACTGGCAAAGGCCATAGCTGGTGAAGCCGATGCCTCTTTTTTCAGCATCAGTGGATCGGATTTCGTCGAAATGTTCGTGGGTGTCGGGGCCAGCCGTGTGCGAGACATGTTCGACCAGGCTCGTAAGAGCACCCCCTGCCTGATTTTCATCGACGAAATCGATGCAGTAGGCCGAAGCCGCGGACATGGCCTCGGCGGCGGGAATGATGAGCGGGAACAAACCCTGAACGCTTTGTTGGTGGAGATGGATGGTTTTGACACCCAAGATGGCATCATCATCATAGCTGCCACAAACCGTCCAGATGTCCTAGACCCAGCACTCCTGAGACCTGGTCGTTTCGACCGGCAAATCACAGTCAACTTGCCCGATATCAATGGTCGTGAGCAAATTCTCAAGGTGCACGCCAAAAATGTCAAATTGGGCCCTGAGGTTGACTTGAGCGTGATTGCCAGAGGAACGCCTGGCTACTCAGGCGCTGAACTGGCTAACCTGCTCAACGAAGCAGCGTTGATAGCAGCCCGAGCCAACCTCAAATCCATAGGCATGAAGGAGCTTGAGGAGGCTCGCGACAAGGTTCGTTGGGGTCGTGAACGTCGCAGCCTGGCCATGACCGACGAGGACAAGAAGATTACCGCCTGGCATGAGGCGGGACATGCGTTGGTTAACGTGATGCTTGACCACACCCACCCACTCCACAAAGTCACAATTATCCCTCGAGGCCAATCATTGGGTTCCACCATGTCGCTTCCCAAGCAGGATGTCCTCAACCGCCAAAAGAAGGAGATGGAAGACATGATTGCCGTGATGATGGCGGGTAGGATTGCCGAGCAGATCGTGACTGAAGACATATCCACGGGAGCGGCAGGGGATATGCAGCAGGCAACACAACTGGCCAAGGCCATGGTTTGCCAATATGGTATGAGTGACCGGCTGGGTATGGTGCAATACGGAGAGGACAACGATTACGTCTTCCTCGGACGCGATATGGCTCGTAGCAAGGCTTACAGCGAACACACTTCTCAGGAAATCGATACCGAAGTGAAGCGATTGATTGACGAAGGTTACCAGACCGCTAACAAACTCATCGAAGATAACCGTCAGAAATTAGAGCTCATTGCCACGAGCCTGCTTGAGGTAGAAACCCTCGATGGTTCCCAAGTCGAAACCATTGTTCGAACGGGTCGCTGGGATCCCCCAGCCAAACCACAGGAACCCCAGCAGCCCGAGCCCCCAACCGAGACAAAGCTACCCTCTGCTGAACCAGCCTCAGATGAGTCCGAATTGGATCCTGGATTTGGAGGGGCCTCACCCGCTACGGCCTGATATCTACCAGCCAGCCCATGAGGCAACAGCTCAAACCTCATCCGGAGATCATTGTAGCCCCGTCCCTTTTGGCTGCCGATTTTGGCTTTTTCAGGAGAGAATGTGAACGTGTCGATCGATCAGGGACTCCTTGGTTACATCTGGATATCATGGATGGCCATTTTGTGCCCAACCTGAGTTTTGGGAGTGATGTGGTGAATGCTCTGCGGCCTCACACCAATCTTTTTTTCGATGTGCATCTCATGTGCTCCAAACCAGATATCCTTCTGCAATCTTTTGCCACCTCAGGAGCTGACTCGATAACCATCCACGTAGAGCTTGGGCGCCGTGTTGAGGACCTCATCTGGCAGATCAGATCACTCAAGAAAAAAGTCGGCTTGGCCATCAACCCGCCCACTCACATTGAAGATGTCGAGCCCTATCTCGACAAGGTTGATCTCCTGCTCATCATGACGGTTAACCCCGGATTCGGTGGGCAGTCTTTCATTGAGGAAACCCTCCCAAAAATCCAACAGGTCTCTCGTTGGAAATCTGAACGGCAGCTACCTTTAAGGATTCAAGTCGATGGTGGCATCAATGAGCGCACCGGTGCGCTCTGCGCCAGAGAAGGTGCGGATACATTTGTGAGCGGATCCCATTTATTTCGCCAAAGAAACATGAAACTTGCGGTGCGCCGCCTACGCATCGCGTGTGAGGAAGCGGCTTGTTATGGGCAAAGCCTCCAGACATCT
>Ga0181580_10000624_pt1 | contig 26865 bp, 21 predicted proteins | sample 071ome_23_FD_132413 | JGI IMG/M metagenome (GOLD analysis project Ga0181580, IMG submission 132413) | Coastal salt marsh microbial communities from the Groves Creek Marsh, Skidaway Island, Georgia - 071403BT metaG (megahit assembly) | ecosystem: Environmental > Aquatic > Marine > Intertidal... | reverse complement strand
TTCATGCGAACTCAAAACAAGGGGTCCTATCCTTCTGGAGGCGATGATCGGTATGCCCAGTGCCGTGAACGCCATCCAGACGCTGTTGATGAAGAAAACCATCTCGCATGGAATGCTTGGCGGTTCGGCAGGGTGTTTATTTCAAAAAAACGACCCTTGCCTACGATGGACATGTCCCATGCCTTATTTTCTGGAGCGCAGAAGCTTGTCCGAGCGTTTTTTTGTTTCTTCACCCAAGGTTTGCTCGAGGTCCCTGATGCCAGGTAAGGACTGCTTCTCCTGGCGAGCCATCATGGCTGCTTCTTCGGGAGTTTCCAGGACGGTTGCTCGCAACAAAATGATCAATTCGGTTGAAGTGTTCTTTCTTGATTTCGATTTGAAAAGGTTGCCCAGGACAGGGATGTCCTTCAGCAATGGAACCCCGGAATTGCCGTTTTCCTGCGACTGTTTGATGAAACCACCCAGCATGATGGTATCACCGTCCCGTACGGTCAGAGTGGAGGAGGCAGAGCGCTGGTTGACCCTTGGTGCGGATTGACGATTGTCTCCGGTGCTGACTTCGACCAAACCCTTGTCGATATCAATGTTCTGCATGATTTCCATCACGATGTAACCTTCCGGGGTGATAAAAGGCTGTACTGAAAGCTGCAGACCCACTTGAATGAATTGCACGAAGGATTGTGCAAAGTTTGAAAACCCCCCAAAGGAGCCTCCAGAAACATAGGGAATTTGATCCGCCAAAGTGAAGAAGCCTGGAATGCCGTGTGAGGTTTGAATGCGGGGCCGTTGCACCACTTGAGTGGTGGATTCCGTGGCAATGGCGTCAATGGCCATGGAGAGAGTATCTCCACCAGAGGTGTATTTCATGAGGTAGTTGAAGCCAACGCTACCCATCGTATTGGGGGCTTCGGTGATAGCGGAGCCATCGGCAGCCGTCTGGGGAATGGCTCCTCCATATTGCCAACGATCTCCAGCACCGCTGCTTTGAGTCACTTTAACACCCGTGCTTTGATCGTCCCCGATCTCAACTTCCAGCACAACGGCCTCGATGAGGACCTGGGCCAGCAACACATCGACCTTGGAGACCATGTTGGTAATCATGGTGAGATCTTGTTTGTTGGCGAAGATAAGAAGAGAATTGGAACGTTCGTCAGGCACGATGCGTGCATTGGCGAGCAATTCGATTTCTTCTTCCCCATCGGCCGCTTTGTCGATCACCTGCCTGAGTCGATCCTGAAAGCTGCTTCGATTGCTGCTCACTGATGCCTTGCTACCTGAGCTGCCGCTCCTCACTGTCACGGGTGCTGAGCTTTGAAAGGGTCGGTAACCGCCTCCATACATGGAGGATCGGCCCATGCCTCCCATGGAGGATCGGCCAAAGCCTCCCATGGAGGATCGGCCCATGCCTCCCATCCCCATGCCCATACCTCCCATGCCCATGCCTCCCATGCCCATACCTCCCATGCCCATGGAACCACCGTTGACACCGCCCGCCATGCCGGTACCTGTAGCGGCTCCCCCGCCGCTGATGAGCGCATTCATGGTTCCGTAAAGATCAGTGACCTTGCTGTATTTGATAGGAATGACCTCCAGTGAATAGTCCAGTTCGGGTTCAATATCGATTTTCTGGATGACATCGAGCATCTGACGGATATTGACGGCATAATCATGCAGAATGAGGATTTGCGTCGAATCAATGGCGATCATGCCATCGGGGTTGGCACTCATGGGACGCAAGATTTCAGCGACCTCCGAAGGGGTTGATGAACTCAAGCGGACGGTTCGGGTCAGAAAAACACCTGACTGAGGGATATCAGCTTCATTTTCCGGAGTCATTTCTGGTGCATGCTGGATGGCCTCTTCCTTGGGAACGGCCTTGACAAATTTTTCACCCATGGGGACCAGAACGACGTTGGCCAGCGCCAAACTGGTCGTGATTGCTTCAACGGCTTCTTCGGTGGTCAGTTCAAGCCCGGCAGCGGTGACGAGATTGACCGTTCCCGTCAGCTCTGGCGAGTAAAGCACCATTTTTCCAGTGAGTTCACTGTAAATGGAGAAAATGGGTTCAAACGGCATGGCAGGAAAATTAAAGGAATGCAGATTGTCTTCGGCTTCCTCTCCTTCAGCAGCTGCATCCACACCCCCTGCCGCTGCTGCCAGAAGACCTGCCACATCCGGAATTCCGTTCTGAGAGCCGGGGCTTGCGATGGTGTTGTTGCCTGCATCGTCGTTCCCGCTGACTGTGTTGCTTGGCAAGGCCGCCGGATCATTGCTCAGGTTCGAACTTCCCGCTGCAGGTGAAGCGTTGGTGGAACTGCTTCGACTCAGAGAGGGCAGATTGATGGCGCGGTTGGTGGAGGAAAGGGTAGACAAGGGGCGAGGTCCACTCAGCGCCGGCGTCGTTTGGGCAGTGTTGGAAGGGTTTTGTTGGGTTGCCGTATCCGGAGCTGTGGAGTCCTGGTCATTCACCTCTGATATCTCATCAGCATTCTCCAATGACTCAGCCAGGGGGCGGAATGATGCTGCCTCTGCTTGTGAGCCCGCCATGGCGCGCTGCACCAGAGCTTGGAATTGCGCATCCAGTTCCTGAGGCGTTTGAGCCTGTATCGAAAGGGTGAAACTCCCCATGAGAGCGAGAATGGCCCATACCAAACAGGCGCTTCGCATGCCCAGTTGGTGTTTCGGTTTGAGTGATGAGATGGTAGGATTCATGGCTGAATGGATGGACGGCAAGGTCGGCTGAGGGTGGTCATGAAAGTGACTTGAGCTGGGTGTGGAATGATTGTCAGGAAATGTTTTTTCGATGTCTAACATTTGAAACACCTTATTCTTCTGATGGTTGCTTTTGATAATTGGCCACCAGGGTCATGTTGCAAATCAATTGAGAATTTTGAGGGGGCTTGGGTTTGAGATCCAGATCGTGGACTCGAATCATGGAATCGCCACTGCCAATGGCCACCAGAAAGTCGACCAGGTTCATATCCTCCGTGGTGACGGTGAGTCGGTAGGCCTTTTGATCAAAGAAAACATTATTGGTACTCCGCTCATTGGAAAGTCGCACAGGACTGATGTTGGGTGTGGGTAATTGACTCTTGCGTGCCTGGTCCTGAATCATTCGAATCAATTCGTTGGCTTGGGATTCACTGGGAACATTGGAGCCAATGCCCTCCAATTCAATCAGCTTACCCTTGAATTCGGTGGCCCGATTGATCAGCCGATTGTAGCCGGCGATCTTTTGCTTTGCCTGATCCATCCGGCTGCCCAGTTCTCCCCAATCCTTGAACCTTGGCCAGACAAACACCATGTTGAGAATGAGAAAGATGATGAAACCAACACCCACTACCAGGCGTCTTTCCGAACTCGATAAACTGTCAAAAAAGGACTGCATTATTCAAATCCTGAGCGTCTGAGCTCGCAGTTGAAACTCCAGGTGGAGCTTTGAACGGGGTTGCGTCGCGATGTTCCGGTAGCACTGATGGTCGGATCGCTGACACTCTCAAAAAGAGGCTTTCCATCGACCTGGGCCCCGATCAGTGATTCGTGATAATCGGTCACTTTTGCGGTCTGGTCGGTAGGCACATTGCCCCTCAAGGTGACAATCTTACCTTGGCGAAAATTGAACGAAAGGAGGGACATCCCATCGGGCATGAGTTCCGAAATCATTCTCAGTGAGTCCAGAGCTGAGTATTTCAAATCCACTTGCTCCTGGAGGATGTTGACTTTTGCCTGCAGTGCCATGGTGTTGGTAAAGGCGTTGGCGCGGCTTCTCATGGCAACCTGCAGGTCCAGGTTTTCGGTCTTCCTCCACTCCATGGCAGCGAAGTAGATGCCAACGGCAAAAATGTAAATAAGCCCAACCCCTTTGAGGCTGCTCCACCAAAGACCGTCCACATAGCTCTGACGATATCCCCGATGAACGTCCTCCGGCATGAGGTTCACCGTCGACTTTCCGCGTACTGATCGCTCGGCGCATTGATGGGCCCGGACTTCGGAATGTGGGGCATCCTCATGTTCGACGCCGAGGCTGGACCATTTCTTGGCGGCCTCGATCCACGAGCCGGGCTCTTCTTCAGGGCCTTCAAACCTGACCTCAGGTGCCTGCTTGAGCCAGCCCTCCAATTCGCCGGACCACGCTGCGTTGTTCAGGTGATTGACCAGTGCCTGAGCGCCTCGTTCGTCCATTGGGACATGCACCAGGCCTGCATCCTTGGTCCATCCATCGATGTGCCAGGAAATGAGACAATCCGCAGAATGTTCATCCCTCGGTTCCCAGGAAATACGGACGCAGTCGGATGGGGGCTCAAAGCCAACCAAACCCTGCAGTCCGGAGAAAGTGATTTGATCTGTCTGGTAACCGATGCTTTCCAATTGGCTCAGTACGCCATCTACGGCACTGCGTTCGGCCAACACGAGCAGCAAGCTCTGCTGTTCAGGGTCAGGGCAGGGTAGACTTTGAAAAGACCAGACAATTTGATGGACGGGGACAGGACTGATTTTTTCCAGCTGGAATTCAAGCATCTGCCTGGTTTCCTCCCTGTCTTCGCAGGCGGGCATTTCAATGACGCGCAAATAAAGGTGCTCGGATGGAATCCACGAGAGGTTTAGTCGTTTCTTGAAGAATTGGCGCCAAGCTTGTTCGACCTGCGCCTGGGGAAGGGGAGTGGATTCCGAGTGTGTGAGCTGGGACTTTTGAGCAACCTGTTTTTCAGAAACGGCAAAATGCCATAGGCGTGCCTCGCTTTCTCGAAATTGAATGAGATTGCAATCATTCCATTTCTGCAGCTTTGGCTTCTTTTTCTTTTTGCCTGTGGCCATGGTTCAAACTCAATCTGCAAGCAATTCCATGTGTTCCTCGGACTGAGTCACTCGAAGCACCTCTTCGATGGTCGTGATGCCGTTTTTGACTTTTTCCCAACCATCCATTCGGAGAGTCCGCATGCCCTGTTCCATGGCCTTCTGGGCAATGGTCGAAGCGGCGGATCGATTCAGGATCAGTGGCCTCAGCGACTCGGTAAGCACGAGCAGTTCATAGATGGCCAGTCGGCCTTGATAGCCCAACTGATGACACACCTCGCAACCTGCGCCGTAATAGAAGGTTGTGCGACCGATATCTTCCTCCGGAAAACCGATTTTCCTCAAATAATCTTCGTCGACCTTTTGCTCGGTTTTGCAATGCTTGCAAATGGTACGCACAAGGCGCTGGGCCATGACTGCCTCCACCGAGGAAGCGACCAGAAACGGCTCGATCCCCATATCAATCAATCGGGTAAAGGCGCTGGGCGCATCATTTGTATGGAGAGTGCTGAAAACCAAATGCCCCGTAAGGGCAGCGCGTATGGCAATTTCAGCTGTTTCCAGGTCACGGATTTCCCCAACCATGACCACGTTGGGATCTTGTCGGAGGATATGACGCAGACCCATGGCAAAGGTCAGGCCGATATCCGATTTCACCGGAATCTGATTGATCCCCTTGAGCTCGTATTCCACCGGATCCTCAATGGTAATGATTCGTTTGGTGACCGAGTTGATAGTACTCAGAAAGGCATAAAGAGAGGTGGATTTTCCGGAGCCGGTGGGGCCAGTGACCAAAACGATCCCATGAGGCTTGACGATCAATTCGCGCAGAACGGCTTCATGAGCAGGGTCAAAGCCCAGTTTATCAAGGCTGAGGAAGATTTTACCGCGAGTCAGCAATCGCAGACTGACGCTTTCGCCATAGACCGTTGGGACGGTGGACACGCGGATATCGATTTCTTCACCCTTGATGCGAACGTTGATGCGTCCATCCTGAGGTAAACGTTTCTCGGCGATGTCCATACCAGACATGACCTTGACACGGGAGATGAGGGCCGATTGAAAGCGTTTGAGCTGTGGGGGCATCGGCGCCTGATGGAGGATGCCGTCGACTCGATAACGAATGCGCAACTCATCCTCGGCTGGTTCAAAATGGATGTCTGTGGCGCGATCCTGAAAGGCTTCCCAGATGATCTGGTTCATGAACTTGATCACACTGGCCTCCTGATCCCCCTCGGTAATTTCCTTGTCTTCGCTGACGACAAGTTCGATGGGCTCATCCTCTTCAAGCTCATCCAGGGTCTCCGCGCCGACTCCGTAGTATTTTTTGAGAGCCTTGTCGATTTCTACCGCCGTTGCCAGACCGTAGCGAACAGGGCCTGATGCCTCGTATTGAACCGCATTGAGCATGCCGGCGGTGAAGGGGTTGCTGACGGCAATCAGCAGCACGCCATCTTCCTCGAAGGCAGGCATGATGCCATATTGAAAAGCGACTTTGGTCGAAATACGTGACCGGATTTCGGAGGCGATGCTAAGGCTTTGTAGATCCACAAAGGGCCACTTCAGGGCATCGGCGAGCTGCTTGAGGAATTGCTCATCGGTGACACCTTTCTCGCGGGAGAAAAATTCCAGCATGGTATCCTCTGAGCCCCCTTCAACGGCAGTTCTCCATTGCTGTGTCCAAGTCTCGAACTGATCCTGAGAGACCAATTCCGCCTCTTGGAGGATGGTTTTTATCGATAAAAATGGCGCAGCCATGGAGTTCTTTATGCCCCTACAAACGCCGGAACATAAAAAAAGTTGCGATGCAGGTCAAAAGAATTGATTTTTAGCATGCCCTTCTTCGAGCAAAGAACTTGCCATGCATTGGTTTTGCAGGCTCAAATCATGTAATATGTCTTCATTGAGAGTGGGAACCATCACGGTGATTGGCCGAGACAAAAGTGGTGTGGTTGCGAAGGTAACCCATTGCCTGTTTGTCCAAGGTGCCAACATCCTCGCCCTAGAGGAGCAGGTGACTCGAGGGCAATTCAGCATGACCCTTCAGGCGTCCTGGCCTGCCAGTCGATGGAATCCGAAGTGGATCCAGGCCGATCTCAAAGACCTTGCCGATGCCCTGGGGATGGAAATCAAGGTGAACTTCAACCCATCCCACGGCCGCCAGCGCATGGCCCTTTTTGCCTCCCTTGAGCCCCATGCCCCCGAGGGATTACTTGAGGCGGTCGCCAAACGCACGCTCAAAGCAGACCCCGTGGTGATGATTTCCAACCACAAATCGCTTCAGAAGATTGCCCGCAAGCATCAGGTTCCCTTTCGTCATGTGGATTGGAGCCAGCGCCAACAGGCTGAAAAAAAGACTCTGGAGTGGATGGAGTCCTACCAGGTCGATTTCATTGTGCTGGCGCGGTTCATGAAAATTCTCTCTCCGACCTTTGTCTGGCATTTCAAAAATCGGATCATCAACATCCACCCTTCGCTATTGCCAAGCTTTCCCGGACCCAATGCCTATCGCCAAGCCTATGAACACGGAGTCAAGGTGGCCGGGGTGACGGCTCATTTTGTCAACATGCACCTGGATGAAGGCCCCATCATTGCTCAGGAATCCTTTGTCATTACGCCAAAAATGACCCTCAAGGACGTGGTGGCTGCCGGACAGGCCAAGGAGACGAAGGCCCTTGTGCGGGCCGTCCGTCTGTTTTTGACCAAACGTCTGGATGTCCACTGGGGCACCGTCAAGGAGGTGTAGTATGTCGTTGCGTCGCGTCCTTGGTTGGATCTGGGCCATCGTGGGCAGGGTGCTGCTCTATGGAACGGCTTGCCTGGTGATAGCCTTCCTTTTCGTGCGTCAGGAGTGGGAGCAACGAGGCCGCTCATGGCAGGGGCGAGGCAGGGGTGGTGGAGGATGGCGTGGAGACCGCGAGCCGGCCGAGCGTGTGATACCTGCCGTGAACCACTCTTACGATGAGGCCTTACGTCAGCAAAAAGAGCAATACCCGCTTCAGATATGCCTGGTGGATGGCAAACCCCTGGATGCCTTGGGGCAACCACTTGATTACAATCATCAGGGCTTGTTGGTTCGCCTGTGCTGCGAGGATTGTCTGGTGGTTTTTCGCGGGGAACCCATGCATTATTCCAAGTCACTTCTCCAGGCGTCCCTGATTTCAAACCCGGTGCAGGGACCCCCTGCCTCAGGGGCTGACTGAGGCTAAAACAACAGGGGGCTCCTTACCCGGGAATGTGACAGTCGCTCAGGCTCTTTGGTGTCTCTGGGTCAATTCCTCCAGCCGATGGTCATAATCCTTGTGGTTGGTCCCCATCCAGCGATCCCAAAAGTTGAAATAAATACCATAATTACCATGAGGCTTTTCATGGTGCATGACATGGTTGGTGGGTGTGTTGAAAACCCATCGGAACGGGCTTTTGACGAGCCAGTTGGGATAAATTTCAAAGCCGGCATGTCCCAGGATGTTGTTGAGCAGCTGCCAGCTCATGAAGGCACCAAAGGCAAGCGGATGAATTGGTATGAGTGCAGCGGTGAGTGGGAAAATCCCTGCCTGAACCAAAGCCTCCCATGGACCGAAGGCAAAGGCAGCCCATGGACTGGGATTGTTGGATTGATGATGAATACGATGCATCCATTTGAAAATGCCCGGTCGGTGCATCCAGCGATGCGTCCAATAAAAATAGGTATCGTGCAGCAGGATCGTGAGCAGAATACTGGTGATGAACCAGCTCCAGCTGTATTGGGTGAGGTCAAAATACATCCGCATCCATCCCTTGCGTGCGGCCTGCAGGGTCAGGGCTCCAACGAGCCCAAAGATGCATGCGCTGGAGAGGCTGTAACCGATTTCCCGGAGCACGTCCCAACGATCGGGCCAGCGCTGAATGATTTTCCGGTGAAACCATCTGGAGGCAAACAGGCCATAAGCCAGAGACCAGGCGATCAGGGCCATGATTCCGTAGCGTGCGATCTGCAGCGCCGAAATGCCCATCCACAAGTCGACCGTATTCCAATGGGTGATCATGCTCACTTCAACACCAACCAGCCCTGATGTATCACGTGGTAAAACTCCGTGCAACCTGTAAGCAGTGAGAAGTTTATCTCCTTCAATGGGATTGCCATGGAGCGTGGCCCTGACTACATTACGAGAATGCTCAAAGTGCTGTCCAAGCCATCCGTTCTCAGGAATATCCTGCGCTGTGCTTTGTGCTTTGGCTTGTGGTTCGGAAAGGGTTTTGTACCGCGCATGGATGCGGCTGATGCGGGTACTCTTCGCTGGAGTCAATCCCGGATCCAAGGCAGACCGGATGCCATGCCGGCTTACCAGCTTGAGCGCATCTTTCCTTCATTGAAGTTTGACCAGCCGGTAGAATGCGTTGCCATGCCTGGCAAGGGCGGATGGATGTGGGTGGTGGAGTTGCGAGGTGCCATCCACGCCTTTCAAGCTCACAATGCGGAACCCACCCTGCAGTCGGTCGTTCGGCTCAAGGAAATGATCCCGGGCGTTGCTGAGGCCTATGGCCTGGCCTTTCATCCCCGATTTGAAGAAAACCACCAAGTCTTTGTCTGCTATGTCATGGGTGGAGGTGCCGAGGATGGAACCCGCCTCTCCAGATTCAAGGTGGACCTCTCAGACTCACCCCGATTACTGATGGAAAGTGAGGAAATCCTATTGACCTGGAAAGGGGGAGGGCACAACGGAGGGTGTTTGCGATTTGGCCCCGATGGGATGCTTTATATCAGCACGGGTGATGGAAGCGGGCCGGTCCCCCCTGATGGGCTTGCAACCGGGCAGGATCTTTCGGATTTATTGGCTTCGGTTCTCAGGATTGATGTGGACCAGGTCACGCCCCCTCTGGCTTACGGCATCCCTCCAGACAATCCTTTTGTCCATACAGGGGGCGCTCGACCTGAAATTTGGGCCTTTGGCTTTCGAAACCCCTTCAAGATGAGTTTTGAATCCCGTTCGGGCGATTTGTGGGTCGGAGATGTCGGCTGGGAACTATGGGAATTGGTGACGCGTGTGCGCAAGGGTGGCAATTACGGTTGGTCCATCCGCGAGGGAAGCCACCCCATACAGCCCAACGCCGTGAAGGGACCCGGTGACTTCAAAGCCCCAATAGTCGAACACCCTCATTCCGAGGCTGCCTCCATTACCGGTGGCTTTCACTATCGAGGTTCGCGGATTCCTGAATGGCGAGGGGCCTATATTTACGGAGACTGGCAGACCGGCAAGATTTGGGCTCTTCGAAATGAAGGAGATCGTGTGACTGAGTTACAGGAATTACTGGATAGCTCCCTACAGATCGTCACTTTTGCCGAAAACCACGATCGTGAATTATGGATCTTCGATTATGGCGGGGGCATGTATCAGTTATCTCCTCAGGACACGTCCATCAAGACAGCCACTTTCCCTACCCAACTGAGCCAGACGGGGCTCTTTGAAGATACCCGCCACCAGCGACCGTCCCAAGGGGTGATTTCCTATCGGGTCGCCATGGAACCATGGGAAAATGGCGCTCAATCCCGACGTTGGGTTGCCGTTCCCGAGCCTATCCCGATAGAGATCCGAGGGCAGTCCCCAGTGTTTCCAAAGGGAAGTGTCCTGGCAAAAACGCTCTCATGGCCGAATCCTGATGGTTCCCGCGGCATTCCCATCGAAACTCAAATACTTCATTTTGATGGCCAGGAGTGGACTGCCTATGCCTACGTGTGGAATGCGGAAGGATCGGATGCCTTCCTGGCTCCCAAAGAGGGACAATGGCTAGATCCAGAGACGCCCGAGAGTCCACTGAAACCTCTGCAATCACTGGGAGGCCCCGCACGCTGGCAAGTGGCCTCGAGGGCGGATTGTCTTCGTTGTCACAATTCGTGGAATGGGTTTGCACTTGGATGGAATGCTCTCCAGCTCAGCCCGCATCGGTTTCTCGATGATGACCTGCCACCATCTTGGGAGGCACTGAAGGCAGCTGCTTACATCAAGCCTGAGGCGCGACCTGCTAAGCTCGCAGAGGAAAACCATGATCCGTTGACTTACCGTGCAAGATCCTACCTTCATGCCAACTGCGCGCCATGTCATCGCGAGAATGCGGGCGGAATGGTGGATGCCATGCTCTATCTGGACAAACCTCTTAAGCGAGCCGGATTGCTGGATCAAAAGCCCATGCGTGGGGCACTGGAATTACCGGATGCGAGAATCATTGCGCCAGGAGACCCGTTTCGCTCGGTTCTCTATCTTCGCATGGCCAAGACAGGAGCTGGCCACATGCCTTTGATTGGGCCAAGGGATGTCGATGCGGTGGCACTGAATGAGATCTTCGATTGGATCATCTCCCTGAAGCCTTCGAAATCAGAACGGAACCTGACAGGCTCGGTCATGCAGCAGGTGAAGGCATTACGTGAAGCGGACTCCTCTCAGGTGAGGCAGAAAACGCTCCAGGCCCTGCTCACAACGGTTCCGGGTGCACTGGGAGTTGCCAGAGGATTGGATCAGGCGCTTCTCGATGATGAGATTGCCAACTGGGTTCAGACGCAATTCACTGAACTGAGCCACCCCATGGTTCGAGATGTCCTCAGACGCTTTCTTCCCCCGGGGGAAGAAAATGCCGGTGAGAAGAGTCTCCTTTCCCTTCATTTACTGGATACTGATGCGATCCGTGGTGAACGGCTCTTTCACGAAGATGCGGCCCTGCAGTGTGGGAGTTGTCACCAGGTTCGTGGGCGTGGCAGGGTCTTTGGACCTTCACTGGATGGGATTGGCAGTAAATACGATCAGCAAGCCTTACTGGGACATCTTTTGCACCCTTCGCAATGGGTGGATCCCGCTTTTCGGCTCCTGAATGTGGAATTGAGGGATGGCAGCAGTTTGAGCGGAATGGTGAGGGAGGAAAACCAGAACTCTCTCTTGTTGCTGGATGTGCTAGGCAACACCCATGAGCTCAGGCAAGACGATCTGGTCGAGCGTAGCTGGTCCAGTCTTTCTGCTATGCCCGAGGGCCTTCTTGAGGGGCGCTCGCCGCAGGAAGTTGCCGACCTCATGGCCTACCTCAGGCAGCCGGATGCTCCATGAGCGTTTCAAACCGAGGCTGGACCTGAGGCGGGACCTAAATCAAACTCTACCTGATGAGTGCCAAGGTGAAAACTTACGACCAGAGAAATAACGCCCATCGCCCCAAGGGTCCATGGTTGAATCGGGTCTTCATCGGCATGCTGACCTTTTGTTTTGGGTTGCTCACGTTTATTTTTGAGGGGTTCGTTCTTCGAGATATTGAGACCATTCGCCAGCCGGACTGGGAAGCCTACCGGTCTCAGCGCTCAGACCAGAGCTTGAGCGAACTACAGGTTCGCAGAAGCGAGCTTGGTCGCCAATTGGCAGATCTGGATCGGCAGATCAAGCGACAGGAAGCAGAACAGCGGGTGCTTCAGGATGGTTCCAGAAATCTTCAGGAAACCATGCGGCAGCTGGTGGAGCTTCAGCGCCTCTCCATCCAGAAGGAAGTGGCCATGTCAGAAGGTGATCAGGCCAACCTGTCCTCGGCCCTCAATCAATTTCTTGAGACACAAACCCGTTATCAGAGCTTCAATAAACAGCTTCAGGATCAGCACGAAACAAAGCGGCTGGCGGAAGACGAAAAGCGGAGTGTGGATGATCAGGTCCAACAAGCCACCGCCCCGATTCGCAGGGAGTATGACCAGGAGATCAGGCAATTTCGCATGCGTCTGGCCCTGTATCAGTTACTCGTGCTAATACCGCTCCTCCTGGCCAGTGGGACACTGCTGCTCAAGCGCCCTCAGAGTGGTTATTACCCTGTGTTTCTGGCTTTTGGCCTCGCAACACTGTTCAAGTGTTATCTTGTGGTGGATCGATATTTTCCCGCCCGCTATGTCAACTACGTCCTGATTCTCTTGCTCCTTGCGGTGGTTGGTAAACTGCTCATGTACTCCATAGGACTGGTCATGTCTCCGGGGAGAAAATGGTTGATCAAGCAATACCGGGAGGCCTACGAGCGTTTTCTTTGTCCAGTCTGCGAATATCCGATTCGCACGGGTCCCAGACGGTTTCTTTACTGGACTCGTCGAACGGTGCACAAAACCATACCTCCTCAAGCATCCTCAGGACAGCCACTGCAGGATGAGCCTTATTCCTGTCCTTCGTGCGGGACGACCCTCTTCGAGGATTGCAGACAATGTGGTCATTCCCGGCACAGCCTCCTGCCTCATTGCTCTCATTGTGGCGAGGGCTCGGAAGATGAAGTCGCCAAACATGACAGTAAGGGCACCGAAATCTGATCCATGGGGCACGAAGAGACCTATCATCAAAACGAGGCCTACGCTACCTTCCTGGACGGTTGGGATGTGTCTTTCTTTGCCAAGTATATTGATACTTTGACTGACCATGCCCAGGGTGGCCCTGTGTTGGATGTAGGGTGTGGGGTGGGGCAGGTGGTCGAAGCTCTGAATCAATCCGGAGTGCATGCCTTGGGAGTGGATATTTCGCACCCCAACATCGAGCGAGCCCTAGCCCGAGGGGTGACTTGCCAATGTTACGATGGTAAACGACTACCCTTTGAAGATGGACATTTTACCGCTGTGGGTGCCTTCAATGTGCTGGAGCACGTGGATGATCCGTCAGGATTCCTCGATGAGCTGGTGCGGGTCACTCGACCAGAGGGTGTGGTAGTGGTTTCCAGTCCTAACTTTTTTCGATGCATTGGCTTTCGTGACTATCATCCTCGTATGCGCGGATGGTGCAACAAGTGGCGGAACTTTCTTCGCCTGATGCAAAAACGCCGTCAACTCAAGGGCCCTCGATCGGGTTGGTGTTTCGATGAGATGAAGCCGATTGAAAGGGAGCCGTTTTCTCCGGATGATGACGCGGTGGTAGCCACCAACCCAATGGAAATCTCAGCCTTTCTGGAGCATGCGGGTTGCACCATCGTGTCCATTGCCTGCACCGATCGACCTTTGGCCAGGTGGTTGGATCTGTGTCTCAACGCCGGCCCATGGAAATACGGCATGCTCAATGGGTTTGTGGTGGCGCGGAAACAACAGGCGTCGTAAGGGGATGCACCTGGTGTTGGCTCAGAGGCTTCGGAATGCATCGTTGCGGGTGGCCTCTTGCTTCAAGGACTCCACATCCTGATGCAGGGTTGCGGCAAGTTTCTTCCGGTCTTGCCCCCGGGTTTCCCTCGGAATCCCCATGCGCACCTCTGCCCTGATGTTTGCCACACAAAGCAGGCGCATCAGGTGTGGTAAAAATGTCATGTCCCTCCAGAAGTGAACATCCTCGCTCACATCGCCACCCCGGCATTCGTATCGAAGATGGACTGGGGTGACAGACTGACCTTGCTGACAGGCTGGCTGGAGGAGTGATGGATGAAACGGCAGACACTCTTCACCATTGGTGGTGGTGCCTTCAGGAAACAAGGTCAGGAGACTTCCTTGATCCCATACCTCAGTGAAGGCAGTCTGAAGGCGCACCAAATCCCTTTTGCTTTCCCTGCGAATGTAGAGCGTCCCGGCGAAATCAACGAACCAGCCAACGATGGGCCAGCTCTTGACTTCTGCCTTGCTGAGAAAAGTTGTGGGTGAAACGCTTGCAAGGACCATCACGTCGAGGTAACTCAGATGATTAGAAACCCACAGTCCTTGGGTGGGTGGTGTACCGGTTGAAACGACCTCGATTTTCATCGATTGAAGGCCTCTCTGACTCCATCTGGAGAGCCATCGGGCTCGATCGTTCAACGAAACATTGCCGCGTTTTTTCATCTGATAGCCATCCCAGCCGGCTGAAAGGAGCAGGGTGGTGAAGCGCACCAGCCTGATGACAAAACGAATGGGGTGGCGGCAGACTGCTTTCATGGATTTTGATGGGACTTTGCCCGCATCTCCGCTCCGGGTGCAATGAGAACCTTTGACATCCTCACCTCATGTTGCTAGCTTGCGCCCCTTTGGCAGGGAGACTGGGTCGTAGAAATCCACTGGATCGGTAGCGCCGGAAGTCTTTCCACGGGTTATTACGGTATGGCACTCATCACCAATCAATCCAAAAACGAACTTTCCGGTTTGGGACTCTTCTTCAAGGAAATCGTCCAGAGCAGAAGGTTTGTGGGAGCTGCAGCCCCCAGTGGCCCGATTCTTGGTAAAGCCATGGCTTCCAAAGTGCCCAAGCTGGATGAGGGCGAAGTGGTTGTTGAATTGGGAGCCGGTACCGGTGCGATCACGCGTCAGCTGCTCAAAAGCGGTCTTGAAGGGCATCAGCTTGTTTCAGTGGAGCGGTCCAATGCCATGTCCGAGCACCTCAGGAAAACCTTCCCGGAGGTGACGGTTTTGGAGGGAGATGCCTGCGAGCTCAGGGTCCTGCTCAAGCAACAACTCGGCTTGGGTGTCGATGCTGTTTCTTCGATTGTTTCGGGTTTGCCCTTGCGTTCCCTGCCAGGCCCGGTGGTCGATGCGATTGTATCGGAAGTTTATCAGACCCTTTCTCCTGGGGGGCGATTCATTCAATTTACCTACGATATCCGTCCACGGGCCAACCCGGTTCTATCCGCCTTTCGTCGCAAGGAAACGCGCATCATTTGGGCTAATTTTCCTCCAGCTCGCGTGGATGTCTACCAGCGAGTTTGAGCGTGTTCATCAACCATCGATTTCCTCCGGCATTCTCTCATGGAACCTTTAATCCCTTCGCAGAAGCGAGCCCTCAAGTCACGAGCCCAACGCATGGAAGCTACCTTGAAGTTGGGGCGGCAGGGTGCGAGCGAGGCCTTCTGCTGCCAGCTCAAGGAAGCCCTGAGCCAGCATCAGCTGGTGAAGGTGCGGTTCTTGGAATTCAAGGATGAGCGCAAATCCATGGCTCGCCATCTGGCTGATAGCGTGGGGTGCCATCTGGTGACAGTGGTGGGGCATGTGGCGGTGTTTTTTGCGCCTGCGCCTCTGTCTGATGCTCAAGCTTCCGGCGAAGAGAGCTCCGAGTCGATGGCCTGAGTTTTCGATTACACGGATCCGGCCCCGGAAACCTTGAGCATTGCTTTGTGAGGCATGGAAGGCTGCGCTCCTTGAATCGTGACCGAAAGGCTGGCTGCGCGGACTGCCCACTTCATGGCCTCGCGGTCGGAACATCCCTCAAGAAGCATGGCGGCAAAGACGCCATTGAAGCAATCGCCAGCAGCCGTCGAATCCACCGCCTGAACCTTGGGGGCCGTGCAGTGGTAGGAATCTTTCAGCGTCGTCATGAGAGCCCCCCTTTCTCCCATTTTGGTAATGACCGTTTTGGCGAACCCTTGTCTGCATAACTTCAGAGCGGCCTGATGAATCTGACCTGTCGGGCTCTTCGCATCGAGGGGCTCTTGGGTCAGCCCAGCTAGTTCGATCAAGTTGGGCGTCAGGTAGGTTACCATACCCTTCCACGTTTCGGGTAGTGGACGGACTGGGGCAGGATCCAGCAGGACCTGAGCTCCATGCTCTTTTGCCAGATGAAGAGCTTGTTCGACCACCTCATTGGGCAATTCAAGTTGAACAAGCATCAGTTCAGCATTCCGAAACGCATCGTCATGGGATGCCAACCAAGCCGGCTGAAGGGCATGGTTCGCTCCAGGTATGAGCAGGATACGGTTCTGTCCCTGAGGTTCCACCAGTATGATGGCGGTCCCGGTCGAACATTTGTCATCCACACCCACCAGGCTGGTTAGAATCCCTTCCTGGTTGAGAGTTTCCAGCTGTTGCTGACCATGCCTATCGTCGCCGACCCTCCCCATGAGTCTGACACATGCGCCCATGCGAGCCGCAGCCACCGCCTGGTTGGCTCCCTTTCCGCCAGCATAATATTGGATGGGTGAGGCTTCCAGGGTTTCACCGCCAAGGGGCATGCGGGCAAGGGGAACCACCCAATCCGAGTTGATGCTTCCGACGACAAGGATCCCGCGCTTGGAGGGCTGATTACTCACCGGAAGATGACGGCGCCGGATCGGAGGCAACCACTTTATCGAGTGCAAAAGCGAGGGAACCCTTTCCGCCGACGATGGGGAGTGTCAAGGACGAGGCTTCCAGATCGATGGTCAACTCGGTTCCCGGACGCGGCCACAGGGTATGATCCTGATCGCTTGAAAAGATCATCCATGCCAGTTGCTGTCCTTTTGCAATGATCTGGTCATCCGGTTGCAGATCAAAGGTGAGGGTACGGTATTTTCCCGGCGTGAGAGGTGAGCTATCCTTTGGAGAATCCTGGTTTTGAGGGTCGGCCCAACCTCGTGTGATGATGTTGTCGGTGATCTTGCTTTTCTTTCCATCATCCCATGGAAGGGAGACCAGCCAGACGGACAAATTGGCTGCCGTACGACTGCTGGCCAGGCGGATGGTGACCGTGGGGGTGCCGGAGAGATGAAGAGGTTCCTCCAGGGGCTCGCTTAGGTAAAGAAGGCGATGCTGCGTCCACTCCGCACGCGCCAGCGATTCGCCATCGAAGGAGTAATTGTCGACCAGCGATTCCATGACGCTTTCTGAAACGGGGGTGTATCTCAGGGAGCCATGTCCGGGGGCACCGGGATGGGGATAGAGTGTCACAGCCTCGGCTGCCGGATTTGGATAATCGTAATAAGAGGTGGGGTTGGTCCGTTCATCCTTTTCCCTCACGATCCATGCACGAGGTTCATTCTCCACGCCATTTTGAATGCCGTGGAGATAGCGTGTGAACCATCGGTTCATCTGTTTCAGTGGGGGCTCTCCACCGTGGCCTCCCTGGTGGAAGTAGGCCTGCACGGGAAGGCCTTTTTCTTTGAGGGCCTGATAAATCCTCACGCTGTGCTCGGGCATGACGTTCCAATCGTTGAACGCATGGGCCATGAGAGTGGCTGCCTTCATGGGGCCCAGATGATTCAAATAATCCCTGCCAGCCCAAAAATCATTGTAGTCTCCATGGGTTCGATCCATGCCTTGGGCCATTTCCGTATCGCGGATGATCTCATCGCAGTAGCTGGCTCGATCAGGATTGCCACTGTGAATAAAATCATAGAGACAGTCGATATCCTCACCGATGTATCCTCCAGGGTGTCGAATCAATCCGTTGCTTCGGTAGTAATGGTAATACGAAGTATTGGGTGCGATTGGAATGATGGCCTCCAGTCCCTCGACTCCCGTGGTGGCAGCAGCCAGAGGAAGCGTGCCATTGTAGGAGGTACCGGTCATGCCCACTTTGCCATTGCACCAGAAAGCCTCTGTGGTCTCCATGCCATCCATGGAGGTGTAGCCTTTGGCATGGCCTGTAAGCCATTGGACCACTGCCTTGGGGGCCAGGGATTCGTTTGCTCCTCCTACGGTGGGACAGCCTTGCGAGAGCCCTGTTCCGGGTGATGAAGAATGGACTACGATGTAACCTCTCGGAACCCACGTCTTGGCATGGCTCTTTGAAATGATCGGGCGTTCGCCTCGGCGTTCCACCGCTGGAGCGGCTTGGCGTTCAGGAGGGGCCTGACTCAATTCCTGGTGTGGGTCCCAGAAATACTCGGTGCCGGCCCCCGTTGTTCCTGCAAAGTAAGGGCTGGTGACGTAAATGACTGGCAGCTTGAGGGCTTCGGTTTCGGTTTGTCGAGGTCTCGTGACATCGACGTGCATGCGGTCTAGTCGCCCATCTCCATCGGAATCAAAGGAGGTCTCCACCCATAGGTCATGGCGAATCCACATGTCTGGATCGGCAAAGCGTTCCACGATTTGGGCTTCTCCATCCTTGAACACAGGAATAGCCGGTTGAGGGCGACCCGAGTCGGCCTGAAGGGTGGCTCCCCATGCAGAGAGAAGGATCATCCATGGGTTGCACCCAAAGCGGTGCATGGTTGGTTTCGAATGGTTGATTCTGGTCATTGTAGCCGTGTCGTAAGGTTTCCTGCGCAAGGATGGTGCCTGTGGCAGCTTGGGGCCTGGTGATCGATCTTGAAAGATCACCGGTGAATCATCTCTTGATTCCGTCCCGCAAGCACTTTAGCAATGGGTGTAGTTTTTGGGAACCCTTGTATCATAAGGAATGTCATGAGTGTGCCATCGAAAATAGTTAAGTTCCATCTTGCCAGCCACAGTGAGCTTTGTGAAACTTTGACATGGCAGACACGCAGCAGCCAAACGTTCTCGACAAGGACTTTTTTCTCCAAGCAGACGACTTCTTTTCAACCCACAAGAATTGTGGGTTGACCTACGACGACCTGAGTCTCTGCACGCTTTACTCCGACATCCTCCCACGGGAAACCCAATTAGAAACCCGCTTGGCTGAAGGGATCGAGCTCCATCTTCCCATCCTGTCCTCCGACATGGATACCGTGACCGAATCCCATATGGCCATTGCCATGGCACAGCATGGGGGCATGGGTTTGATTCACTACAACATGACGGCCCGGGATCAGCTCAAGGAGGTGTCCAGGGTCAAGAATCACGTCCATGGGCTGATCACCGACCCCATCACTGTGCGGCCTGAATCCCTGATCGGCGAGGTGCTCGAATTGATCGAACGGAAGGGGTTCACCTTCAGTACCTTTCCCGTGGTAGATGCCAGTGAAAAATTGATCGGTCTGTTGCCTGGAAACGTCGTACGTCCACGCAACGCAAATCGCTCCGTGAGTGAGGCACTCTTACCTCGTAGTGAAGTAATGACTCTGGCTGAGAAGGATCTGGGAAATGATCCTATTGCCGTGGCAGATCGGGTCTTTGCCGAGCATCCGCGGATTGACAAGCTGATGGTGGTGGATGCACAGGATCACCTGCGAGGCTTGTTCACCCTTTCTGATGTCGATCGGATCACCCATGAACGTCAGGAGCAATTCAAGCCGGCACGCGACAGGGAGTTTCGATTGCTTTGTGGTGCTGCCGTTTCAGCCTCCAGGACGTCATCGGGTGAGTTGGACCGCGAAAAAACCCTGCACCATGTGGAAGCATTGGTGGAGCGAGGAGTGGACGCGGTCGCTGTTTCCACGGCTCATGGTCATACCCGTGGGGTGGGGGAGACGGTTCGCATGATTCGCGATGCCTTTGAGCACCTGCCGATCATCGCTGGCAATGTCACTACGGGGAGTGGAGTTTCCTACCTGACCGAATGCGGTGCCAATTGTATCAAGATTGGTCAGGGCCCGGGGAGTATCTGCACGACGCGCGTGGTCGCCGGGGTAGGCGTTCCACAAATGACGGCGCTCTATATCGCCAGTCGAGCCGCCAAGCAGTTGGGCGTTACTATCCTGGCCGATGGTGGAATCACCAAATCCGGGGACATTGTCAAAGCCCTGACCCTGGCTGACGCTGTCATTTGTGGCAATTTGCTGGCAGGCTGTGAAGAAGCCCCGGGGGAAATCCTGGAGATCAGCGGTAAGCTCTACAAGCAGTATCGAGGCATGGGAAGCCTGGCTGCCATGAAAGCAGGGTCTGCTGCTCGATACGGTCACTCCATCAAGGATCGCACACGGAAGATTTCTGCCGAAGGAGTGGAGGCATTGAAAGAGGTTTCAGGCCCTGTGGACAAAGTGCTGGCACAGTTAATTGGAGGCATACAATCGGGAATGGGCTATTTGGGAGCCGCAGATTTGCCAGGTTTACGCTCCAAGGCCCGCTATGCCCGGGTCACCCCTGCGGGTCAACGAGAAGCGGCGCCTCACGACATTGTCGAACTCAAGACCGGCCGCCAGTAAATGAGGTTGGGTTCATGCCCATCCCTAGCCACAAGCCTGATGCAGGTCTTGATGGATTAGGGCTTCAACCAGGATTCGACGACTTCGCTGATTTCTTTTTCTACTGCATCCGACCAGCGAGTGGGTTGTCCGTAATACACCATGGAGCCTCCGCCTTCGTAGCCTCCCTCATTCCAGACGCGGCGTGATGGGATGTAGCCCATCACGTCATGTGAATAGCCGGCAACCCAAAGAGATTGGGTGGCCTGCTTTTTGAATTTTAGGGCATAATCGACGACCACCTCACCTCCCATGCTCAGCCATTGGAGGTGATCTCCCAGATGCCACATTCCCATAGGGTAAGGGTAAGTGGTCGGTAAGCGTCCACCCTCATCGAGGACCTTGAGCCACTTGCGAGCTCGGGCAGCGGCGTAAGGATCGTCAGAATCGGCCTCCTTCTGCAGTTCTGATGGGCTTGGTAATGAGTCAAAACGCAGGTCGATTTCGGTGTATTGAGTTCTCAAGGTTGGAGACACCTCGCTCATGACACCTCTCAGACTGGAGGCCACCGCCATCCCGAGTTCTTCTCCGTAGCCTTCGGCCAGTTCGACGGATCGGCGTGGAAGTGGATTGATGTCCGCTCCGGCTCCAGCCCAGAACATGGCTTGAACGCCCTCAAAACGTCGTTCCAGCGCTGCCTGGGCATAACCCGGATAATCGCCAGACCATTGGTAATCGTTCAATACGGTGGCATGGCAGGCATATCCAAAGACTACGGCGATGAGCGCTCGTTCCGAATCACGAATGGAAAGGACGGGGACCTCATGATCGACGGGACCTTTCAAGCGCCCGGATGCTCGCCAAGCAGGCACCAACGATTCGGGGTTTTGTCGACGGTTGGTGGCAAAGGTGGCTTGGGCATGACCGTATTGGAGAGAGGCGGGCCGGAGGGCCTCTACCGCCTGAATGCCGAGGGTGATCACCTCCTCGATCAGCCATTCGGTATAGTCGAGGATGGCTTGCGAATGAGAGGCATCTAGTACGTACATGGTTCGCAGGTTTTCACCGACAACCGGCCCTGTGTGGGTGTGGGAACAGTTGATGAGAATGTCGGCCATGCCCAGGCCGTGATCTTTGGTAAGAGCTCTGCGTATGGGGAGGGTGACGTCGCGAGAGACACCTACCAGATCAAGGGTGATCAGCAAGGCACGATGCCCTCGGGCATCTTCCAAGGCCATGGCCTTGGCCCACAGTTCGGTACGCGTGGCCTCTGCCGCATGATCCCTGGATGCGTAGCCGCTCATCCAGATGGGCTTTTGCGGGGTGATGATGGTTCGGCTGAAGCCTGCCTTCCAACCCTCCGCTGAAACCTCGACCCAACAGAGAAGGATGAGGCATCCTTTCAAGGCAACTTCGGCCCAGTGGTGGGCCCATGCCTTAGTCTTTACTGGCTTTTGGAGCATGATGAAACCTTAGGGCCATGCTCTTTGGTTGAAAAGTCCAATGCCATTGCCGGTTTCCTCTAGGAAGCCTTGTCAGAGAATCACCGCTTCCTGCTCTCCCTTGGTGTGGCGTCGCCAGTGGGTGTAACCAGCTTGGCGGGCCAGCGCCACGGCAGCTTCGAAATCCGAACCCACCTCGTTGGGGGCATGGGCATCGGATCCAAAGGTCAGGGCGACTCCCATTTGCTGGGCCATCATCAACAAGTCAGGACAGGGATACATTTCCTGACAATCTTTGCGCAGTCCAGCCGTATTGATTTCGATCGCCACATCATGGTCTCGGGCGGCTTCCAGAAAATGCCGATACCAGGGCTGGGGGTCTTTGCTGGGAAGATAATTGAATTTTTTGCACAAGTCGGCATGGCCTATGATGTCGTAGAGCCCTGAGGAGGCAGCTTGGGCCAGTCGCTCGAAGCAAGCTTCCCAGATGGTGTTGACGTCACCACTTTCCCACAGGTCCTTTTTGTTGGGATTGTCGATGTCGAAAGTATCATTGATGTAATGGACTGATCCGATGAAGTAATCAAAATCAGCCTGCTCCTTGAGCTCCCGAACCCATGCCTCATGTCCGGGGATGTAATCGGTCTCCAAGGCGAGTTTGATTTGAAGATCCGGTACGTCCTGGCGCGCTTTTTCAACATTGGCCACGTATAGCTCCAAATCATCGCGGACCATGTGCCAATCATCCCAGTCATCCCGAATCATGGGGTTGTGCTCGGAAAAACCAATTTCGGACAAGCCTTTCTGAACGGCCTGAGCAGCCAGTTCCCAGGGCTCACCTTTGGCGTGGTGGCACAGTGGCGTGTGCATGTGGTAATCAGCTGGTAGAGCCATGCGGCACATCCTCTTGGACCTCCCATAAATGCCAAGCTTTTTGTGTGCAACAATGGATGTTCAGCTCAGCACATCGGCGATGTCTTCGGCAGGATAGGTCCAGATCTCCGCCAAGGTCGGATGGTAATGGGGCACCACTGCCAGTTCCTGCGCCCTCATGCGCTGATGAACCGCAACCACGATTTCGTGAATCAAGTCACCCGCCATGGGGCCGGTGCATGCGCCCCCCAAAATTTCACCACTTGTCGCGTCAGCGATAAGCTTGACCTTTCCATGCATGGCCTCCATCAGCATCGATTTGCCGTGATCATTAAATGGGTAATCAGCACAAAGCACTCGCCTTCCGGAGCGTTTGGCCTCTGCCTCGCTCAATCCCACCATGGCTACTTGAGGATCGGTAAAGACAACCGAAACCAGTGCTCGATAGTCCATGGTTCGGGGGCTCTTCGGATGGAGGATGTTGTGCGCGGCGGTTTCACCCTGCTGAATGGCAATATGAACGATTTCATGAGGGCCCGCACAATCCCCAGCTGCATAAATATGAGATATCGGGCTCCGCATCTGAGCATCGGTCTTCAGACGTCCCTGTTGCAGGTTCAGCCCTGCTTTTTCCAAGTTCAGGCCTCCAAGGTTAGGAACCCTCCCCAAGCCATGAAGGACTGCCTCGGCATAAACCTCTCGGGTTTTCCCCTCGTGTTCGAAGGTAATGCAATCCATGCCACCTTTTCGGGAAGCACTCAAAAGCCGGGTATGGGTATAAATCTGCATGCCCTCTTCCTCGAGGGCCTGCTGAAGCGGAGACGCGATGTCTTCATCAAAGCCACTGAGCAACTGCTTGCTACGCTGTATCAGTGTCGTCTTGACCCCGAAACGGAGAAAAAATTGAGCCAGCTCGAGAGCCACAGGCCCTCCTCCGAGCACGATGATGGATGTGGGAAGTCGTTTAAGATCCAGGACATCGTTGCTGGTCCATGGCTGGATGGATTCCAAGCTGGGTAGCGGGAGGGGAGCCACGCTGGATCCGGTAGCCAGCAGGATCGAATCAGCCTGAACCATGGAACCATCTTCTAGCAAGAGGGTGTGAGGGTCCCTGAAGCGTGCTTTAGAGCGAATCAGTTCAAATCGGCCATCCTGCAGTTGTTCCCTTCGGTAGGATGCAAACTCCTCCACCATGGCTGCCTTGCGAGCCATGACCTTCTGAAAGTCAAAAGAGACTTTTGGAATTTGGAGCCCCCAGGTGCTTCCTTTTTCGGCGAGGTGCTTCACTTCCGAGGCATAGAGCAGGGCTTTGGTTGGCATGCAGCCTCTCAGGATGCACAAGCCCCCAAGTTCCTGCCCGCCATCGATGACGGCTGTCTTCAGCCCGCCGGCCGCTGTCGTTCGTGCCGCGGCATAGCCTGCGCTCCCTCCTCCAAGAATGGCCACGTCGACGTGGCGTTGAGATGCCTGACTCATGGGTATCTGATAAACGATACGCATGCGTGAAGCAACGCCCTTTGAGTCATGAAGCTCCGGCTGCCAGCACTCCAGGCCCTGTTTCAGGTTGGAGTCTTTTCTTCCGGGTGGTAGCGGGAAGCCAGTGCTTCAGCCGGGGTGCCCATGGCATATCGCAACCACAGCCACCCCATCAGACCGTAGGTGCGCAGGACACCGCGCTGACGGAAGCGTCTTGCTGAGGTCATGACACAAGCATCGGCCAGAGCCAGGTCGCCATGTCGCCTGAGTTGCTGGCACATGGCCAGATCTTCCATCAATGGCAGTCGAGGCACTCCGCCGCTTGCCATCAAGATGTCTCGCCTTGCAAACAGGCATTGGTCACCAAAGGCCCTGCCCATCAGTACCATCATCAACAAACAGCGAATGCGCGATCCACGCATCAGCCAATGAGGGTGGTCAAAGCGTTTGAAGAAAGCACCACCCACCACCCTCGGGTCCTTGAGGCATCGGAGCATCGCATCTTCCCATCGATCGGGTAGGCGGGTGTCCACGTGCATGAAGACAACCGGGTCGCCTTTGGCAGCCTGAAGCCCCTGATCCAGCTGCAAACCTCTGCCTTTTTCGGAGTTGATGACGCGAAAACCAAACGACTTGGCCAATGAGCATGTCGCATCGTGGCTCCCGCCATCGGCCAGGATCCACTCACAATCCGGAGCGCGCTCCTGCAGGTGCTTTGCCAGCCGGGGGATTTGATCGGCTTCGTTCCAGGTGGGTATGATGATCGAGATGTCAGTTTTGCCGGGAAGCTCTTGTTCGCTTTTGTGTCTCCATGCACGACGCTCCCGCTTCAACAAGGCATATCCGCCCAGGGCCCATAGCGCCTGAACACACCAGGTCAGCATGGCGGCTGCAACAGCCTTTTCCGATGGAATGCCATAGAAGCTCAGAAGAATCATCGTCGAGCCTTCCCGAACGCCAGCCCCACTGATGCTGACTGGGATGGCAGTGAGCATCGAAATGACTGGAAAGACCCAAAGGATCTGCCACCAAGGATATTCCACCTGTGTGATGGAGAGGATGCAGAAAACCATAACCAAGGTCAGACAGAAATGGACCATGATGGCGCAGCCAATGGCACCCAAAGCCACCTTCGGGTTGGATCGGACGCCTTGCCAGTGGTTTTTGAGGGATTCCAGGAATGGGCCCATGATTCCTTTTTTGCGGCCCGCATCTCTGGTCGGCTCTTGCAACGCTTTTTTCAGAAGCCAGATCAGAACCGTGATGCTCACCAGGATGATAACACCCCAGCCTGTCTTTGGGGCAGGCAGGGCAGGTAGCCCCTCGTTGAGCCAGCCCACGAAGATCATAAGAAAGCCAAAGCAAAGCCCACCCAGAAGGCCGAAGAGTCGATCCAGCGGAGTGGTGGAGAGCAGGGGAGCCATGGGCTGCCGAGCCCACTTGCTCTGAAGGCGACACTTGAAGACATCTCCGGCCAGAGGTCCCATAAAGACAAAACCAAAGGCGTGGGCCATGAGGACCAAGCGCAAGGCCAGGAGCCCGTGGATGCTGGTGCGGGTCGCGCTTAATACTAAGTGCCAGCGGATGCCGGCAAAGAGGCATTGGCCTCCAAATGCCATGAGTGCAGCTGCGAGCCAGCCCGGATGGGTTTCTTTAAGGGTTTGCCAGAGCAGAGGAACTTGGATTTTGCGAAAGACCAGGATCAGGAGCGCCACCGAACCTAGCGATGCCAATATGCGCTTCCAAGGTGACCTTCTGGCCACCGCCTCCTTTTGCTTTGGGTTGGGAGTCTTCCTGAGTGTGTGATCTGGTGAACCTGGAGCCATGAAAGACAGGGTAATATTATGAAACCATTCCTCATCTTCCCAACTTTATGTTGGAACCCTTGGATCCTCGGCAAGGAACGCCCGATGTTCACCCGTCGGTGGATACACATCTTCCCGATTTGCTAAACTCTCCCCATCAACGGGATGAGACCATTCTTGATGGTTGGGGTATGGAATTGGATTGACCTCACATGCCTTAGGTTTATTAAATATTTTCGTTCCACGTAACAACACCCAACTCATCGTATTATGAAAAAACACCTTTTTCTTCATACGCTGGTCGCTGCCGCATTGACATTTTTTGCGGCAGCTCATTCCCAAGCCGGCGTCTCCAAAGCAGCCCTTTTGCAAGGTAGTCAAGTCGAGGGCAATGCAGACTACTTGATTTCTGCAGCCCCGATTCCGGTTCTTTTCAACGAATATTCCTCCATTGATCCATCGGTCTATCAGCACGATACCAATCAGGCAAACCAACTGACAGTTCTTGAGGATGGTGACTACTTGGTGGCTGCTACCATGCCCATCCTTAGTGTGGAAACCCCTGATAATCGCCCGTGCGCCGCACTGGAAGTGTTTGTCAACGGAAGCCCAGCCCCTGGATCGCTTGGGCAATCTGGTTACATCCGCAACCAGCCCAGGAACACCAACATGCAAAGTGAGACATCCTGCCATGCTCATCTTTTATTGCGTGGTCTGAGTGCTGGCGATGTGATCGAGCTGAAGGCATTCAAAACAGCCCAGCCAGCCATTCTCACTCAAATTCAGACGGCGACCCTCTACGTCGAACAGGTCGATCAAAATCGAAGTGTTTTCTCCGG
>Ga0181580_10000605_pt1 | contig 27207 bp, 21 predicted proteins | sample 071ome_23_FD_132413 | JGI IMG/M metagenome (GOLD analysis project Ga0181580, IMG submission 132413) | Coastal salt marsh microbial communities from the Groves Creek Marsh, Skidaway Island, Georgia - 071403BT metaG (megahit assembly) | ecosystem: Environmental > Aquatic > Marine > Intertidal... | reverse complement strand
CTGCGCGCGTTGTCTGCCTGCCGCATACGATGTCTGGAAATCGACGGTAAAATCCGGCATACAGATAGCGCGTGGTCCCGTAGCTCATCAGGATAGAGCGACAGATTCCTAATCTGTAGGTAGCAGGTTCGAGTCCTGCCGGGATCACCATTTCCCTGTCAGTACGACGCATGCAAAACGGGCAGCCCCCTGTGGCACTGCCCGTCTGCCGTGGTAGTGAGGTTGATGACATAAGGCGCCGCCCGGCAGAGGGAGGAATGCCGGGCGGCGCGGCGGACGGCGATGGAGGGGCGCCGTTCTGGTCAGCTCCGTTCGGCATTGTTGCCGATGCGCGGATCGTGGACGCGGGCCAGCCCGGTGACGGGCCGACGGGTCAGCGTGCCGGGAGTCGCCGCCTGGCTAGCGGGACGCAGCATGACATGGCCGGTATCGACGTTGAGCTTGCCGACGGTCGCCGGCGCCATATCAGAGAAGATGGTGCCAATGCCAAGGCTTTCATCGAGAGCTGCCGGTTCACTCATGAAAGCGGGTTCCGGCCGGTCAGGAGCGTTGGCAAGGGCGGCTGTGGTCAGCGTGCCGCTGGCAAGGGCCAGACTGGCCGCGCCGGCGATGAAGGCGGAAATTCTGGTGTTTCTGTTCACGGTTCAACTCCATTAGCAAAAGGTGATGAACCGAAGATGCAGTCTAAGTAGTAAACAAAACGTTAACGACTGATCACATAAGAGTTACCAAATAAACTAATTTAGTTTTTGATCATATTTTCATATACATACATCTTTATTAACATCACAAAGTTGCTTTTGTGACGTCGTTCGGATAGCTGTGAATGAAGAAAATTTCATAACTGGAATGATGCCGGAAATAAGGCCGGAAATGATGCCGGGAATGAGGCCCGCCACGGCTGCCCACCACAATCATTTGCATTACCCGGCTGATCCCGCCAGCCAGATCCCCTGGCCTTGCCGGTAGACTGCGCACGGTCTTGTCCCCCGGCCCCAGAAACTGGTATACCAAATACTGAAAGAGACGGCGCAGGGTACGGCGCGTGGCATAAACCGGGGGACGTCAGATGATTACCATCAAGTCAATTCGCGCGCGGGTGTGGAACTGGAACGGGCCGACCGTGCCGCCGCAGGGGAATTTCTGTACCAACGCCTCGGACATTCTGGGTGACCGCGGTGACGCCATGCAGTCCTTTCGTTTTCACCAGTGGCTGACCTGTGAGGTCGAGGCCAGTGACGGCACCGTGGGAATCGGCAACGCGGCGTTGGCGCCCTCGCTGGTAAAGCGCGCCATCGATGAATTCTACGCGCCGATGGTCATTGGCCAGGATCCTTTCGACTATGCCTATCTGTGGGAGAAGATGTATCGCCGCACCCATGCGTGGGGGCGCAAGGGAGTCGGCATGGTGGCGATCTCGGCGATTGACATCGGTATCTGGGATCTGATGGGCAAGCTTGCTGGCAAGCCTGTCTTCAAGCTTCTTGGCGGGCGCACCAAGGAGCGCATCCCCTGCTACTACTCGAAACTCTATGCCGGCCCGGTCGAGGCGATGCAGGCCGAGGCGGAAGAGGCAATGAAGAACGGCTATACCGGGTTCAAGACGCGCTTCGGCTATGGCCCGCGCGACGGCATGGCCGGCATGCGCGAGAACATCAAGCGTGTCGAGGCGGTGCGCGAGGTCATCGGATGGGACCGCGACATCATGCTTGAGGCCTATATGGGTTGGAACCTCGACTATACGCGCCGGATGATCCCGAAGCTCGAGAAGTTCGAGCCGCGCTGGCTCGAGGAGCCGGTGATCGCCGATGATCTCAGGGGCTATGCCGAACTGAACCGCGGGCCGATCCCGATTTCCGGTGGCGAGCATGAATATTCGCTTCTTGGTTGCGCGCAGCTGCTTCAGGAAAAGGCGGTGTCGGTGCTGCAATATGACACCAACCGGGTTGGTGGCATCACGGCGGCGCAGAAGATCAATGCGGTGGCCGAGGCGCATCAGATTCCGGTCATCCCGCATGCTGGCCAGATGCATAATTACCATCTGACGATGGCCAACAGGAACTGCCCGATCGCGGAATATTTCCCGGTCTTCGATGTCGAGGTCGGCAATGAGCTGTTCTATTACATTTTCGAGGGCGACCCGGATGCCGAGGACGGCTATCTGCAGCTCGACGATAATCTGCCGGGTCTCGGGATCAGCATTTCCGACAAGCATCTTGAACATTTCGAGATCGAGGAATAGCGGCATGGCAGCGGCGCCTGCCGGGCCATTGTGGTGAGCGGTGACAGTGATATCCGGGGCCGTGATATCCGGGGCCGTGATGAGGGGCTGACGAATTTGCCGCTTGGCGTCAGTGTGGCGCTTGGCGAGATCACCATGATGGTGGTGGTCTCGGCGCTGGTGAAGCTGGTCTCGGACGATATCGCGACAACGACCATCCTGCTGTTCCGCTATGCGCTCTGCCTGCCGCTCTTGCTGGCGACGGCGGTGTGGCAGCGTGGGCGGTCGGCGTTCAGCATTAGCCGGCCGCGAACGCTGTCGCTGCGGATCGCCACCGGGTTGATCAGCCTTGCCTGTTTCTACGCGGCGCTCGACCTGATGCCGCTGTCGCTTGTCACCGTGCTGTTCCAGACGCTGACGCTGTTCGTCACGCTGCTGGCCCCGATGATGCTTGGCGAGCGTGTGGGCTGGCGCCGTTGGTCGGCGGTCATTGCCGGCTTTGGCGGGACCATGCTGCTGCTGAACCCGGCGGCGGGGGGATGGACATTCACAGGCATTCTGCTTGGCCTCGGCTCACCCTTCTTCGGCGCGCTGATGATGATCACGCTGCGTCGGCTTGGCCGGCATGACAGCCCGGCGACAACCGCCGTCTGGCATAATGGCATGGGGACGATTGTCTTCGCGCTGATCGTTGTGGCGGCCGATGCACCGCTGCCGACCGGCGGGTCGGATCTGGCGCTTCTGATTGGCATCGGCGTGCTGTCAAGCTTCCAGCAATTCGGCCTTGCCTTCAGTCACAAGCTGGTGCCGGCCAGCATTTTGGCGCCGCTCCACTATCTGTCGATTCCGATGGGGATCGGCGCCGGTGTGCTGATGTTCGGCGAGGTGCTGACGGCCGAGATCCTTGTCGGCAGCGCCATCATCATCGCCTCATCGATCTTCATCCTGCGGCGCGAGCGCCAGCTTCGCCGGGCTGGCCGGGAATCGTGACAGACCGGTTGGTCACGCCTTAGCTGAACAGCTCGCCATGCGTCTTGCGAAGTTCGGCCTTCTGGACCTTGCCCATGCTGTTGCGGGGCAGCGCATCGGCAAAGATGACTGATTTGGGCTGTTTGAATTTCGCCAGCTGTGTCGCCAGTGTGGCTTCGATGGTCCCGGCCTCAAGGGCCATGTCCTCACGAACGACAATGGCGACAACGGCCTCGCCGAAATCGCGGTGCGGCACGCCGATGACAGCGCTTTCCAGCACCCCGTCAAGCGCGTCGATCAGCCCCTCGACCTCCTTTGGATAGACGTTCAGGCCGCCCGAGATGATCAGGTCCTTGTCGCGCCCGACAATACTGACATAGCCGTCACCATCGCGCATGGCCATGTCGCCGGTGATGAAGAACCCGTCATCGCGGAAGGATTCCGCCGTCTTCTCCTCCATCTCCCAATAGCCGAGAAAGACATTGTCACCGCGCAGCTCGATGATCCCGATCTCGCCATCGGCAAGCTCGGCGCCGGTCCTGGCATCGGCGATCCGCAACTCGACCCCCGGCAGCGGAAAGCCGACCGTGCCGGCGCGCCGGTCGCCATCATGGGGGTTGGAGGTGCACATGTTGGTTTCCGTCATCCCGTAACGTTCGAGGATCGCCTTGCCGGTGCGCTGCTCGAACTGTCTGTGCGTCTCGGCGAGAAGCGGTGCCGATCCGGAGATGAACAGCCGCATATGCGCGCTCGCCGCGCCGGTGAACCCGTCGCTGTCGAGAAGGCGGGTGTAGAAGGTCGGCACGCCCATCATCGTGGTGGCTGTTGGCAACCATTTGAGCGCCGCATCCACCGAGAATTTCGGCAGGAAGATCATCGACCCCCCAACCATCGCCAGCAGGTTGCTGGCAACAAACAGCCCGTGCGTGTGATAGATCGGCAGCATGTGAAGCAGCACGTCATCGGCGGTAAAGCGCCAGTAGTCACGAAGCACTTCGGCATTGGACAACAGATTGCGGTGGCACAGTTTCGCGCCTTTCGACCGGCCGGTCGTCCCCGAGGTATAGAGAATGGCGGCCAGATCCTCGGGCCCGCGGGGCACGGCGGTGAAGTGCGGCGGATGCTGGGCCGCCGCCTCGGCAAGGCTGCCGGTCTCATCGCCGTCGAGAGTGAACAGCACCGCCCCGCCGCGCGCCGCAAGCGGCGCAATGGCATCGGCGGCGGTGGTTCCGACAACGACGATCCGCGGCTTGGCGTCGCCGAGGAAATAGTCGAGCTCGGCTGCCGTGTAACCGGTATTCAGCGGCAGATAGACACCGCCGGCCTTGACCGTCGCCGCATAGAGCGCCAGCAGCATCACCGACTTGTCAGCCTGTACCGCCACCCGGTCTCCGGGGGCCAGCCCCGTAGCAACAAGAAGCCCGGCAAGCCGATCGGTGAGCGCGGTGAAATCGGCGAAACTCACCGCGCCGGCATCGGTATGGAGGAAGATCCTGCTGCTGGCGGCATGCTGTCCGAAGACGCTGTCATAGAGATGATTGGTCATGGTTACGATCCTGTTTTGAATGGCTCGGCGGTACGCCGGAACCGGGGCTCAGGTCAAGTCGAAACGGGTATAGAGTTCGGGCGGCGCCTCATGTGATGCCATTTCGGCGCGAATCAGCTCGCACATCTCCGCCTCCAGCCCGGTATCGCGAAAGGGTGATGTCTGTTGCGGGTCGGTGGCGAGATCGTAAAGCACGGTCGCCGTCTCGGCGAATCCGCCCTGACGCGGTGATCGCTTGGCGTCGGCGCGGGCGGGGAGCCGCAGCACCGGCGCGCCGCAAGTGAAATCAAATCCGCGATGCAGCGTCGCGGGCGCCAGCTCGCGGGTGGTGAACAGGCTGCGGTTATGCGCCGGCATCAGCGTGTATTCGAACAGGTCGTGGCTTTCCATGGATTCCGGATAACGGAAATAGCAGTGCCGCCCGTCGGTGGCGTTGATCGCCCCGCCGAAGATTCCGTAAAGCGCGACATCGCGGATCTTTGTCTCACGCCCGTCAAGAAGCGGCAGCAGCGAGCGTCCCCGCACATGCGGCCCCGGCGTCTCGCCGTGCAACTCAAGAAGTGTTGGCATGATGTCGATGGTCTGCGTCAGGGCGCTGATTCGCCGCCCGCCGGGATGGTCCGGATGATGGATCATCAGCGGGATTCGCGCGACCTCATTGTAGAAAGGCATCCTGTTCTTGGCCCACCAGTCATGTTCGGACAGCAGGAACCCGTGATCGGTCGTCAGGATGATGGCGGTATCATCCCACCCGTCAGTGTCGTCAAGATGGTCAAGCAGGCGGCCAAGCTGGGCATCACACAGACGCACCAGCGCCGCGTAATTGGCGCGAAGTTCAGCTATTTCGGCCTCTGTTTCATCGACCTTTTTGTAGCGTGGCCAGTCAAGCACTGGCCCCTGATGGCCATTGTCGGCGTCGCGATACTGATCCGGGGCGTGAAAGGGTTCATGCGGATCGAAGGTTTCCATCTGCAACACCCAGTTGTCGGAACCGCCATTCTCTTCCAGAAAGGCGATGGCGGAATCAACGCATTTCACCACTGGAAAATCGCCAACATCCCTGATCCGTGTCCGGTTGATCATGCCCTGAAGGCGGTGTCCGTCGCGATGATCCTCGAACTGTAGCGGATGATATTGCGCGCGGAACATGTCGAGCGGCGGGGCGACCATCGCCACCCAGGGGTCTGATTCCTGGCCGCGGATGAAATCCCAGCTGGCGTACCGCGTATGGTAGGTGGCCCCACCATCCTCGAAATAATGATAATGGTCCGATACCAGATGGCAGTAGGTGCCGCCTGTCTTCAACTGCGCGGCGAAACTGTCATCGAAGGGCTCCAGCGGTCCCCAGCTGCGATGCAGGAAATTCAGCCGCCCGGTCTGCATGTCGCGCCGCGCCGGCATGCAGGGGAGCGAGCCGGCATAATGCGAGTCGAAAACCGTGGACCGGGCCGCCAGCCGGTCAAAATTCGGCGTCGGGATGGTCCCGCCCCAGGCACCGAGCGCCGACCGGTTCAGGCTGTCGAACAACAGGAACAGCGTCTTCATGTAAGTGAATCACTCTCCGGGGGCGGTGCCGGCTGTGGCTGATCATCGCGTCAGCGCGCATTGGCAAGTTTTGAATTGACTTAAAAAAGGCTATCGTTTTCTAATTTGGTATACAATATTTTTTCAGTGTTGATGGGGCGTTATACCCTGTCCAACCTACATAAGTGACGAGTTTCAGATGCCTTTCGAGCCTGCCAGCGATATCCTGTCCGACTACACCGTCCTTGATCTGACACGGGTGCGTTCGGGGCCGACCTGTGTTCGCCAGCTTGCCGACTGGGGTGCCAATGTCATCAAGATCGAGAACCCCGATACCGCCGGGTCGGACATGGGCGGCTCACGCCAGGGCTCGGATTTCCAGAACCTGCATCGCAACAAACGCTCGATGATCCTCAATCTCAAGGATCCTGACGGCGTGGCTGTTCTCAAGAAGATGGCGGCCACCGCCGATGTGGTGGTGGAGAATTACCGTCCCGACGTGAAGTTCCGCCTCGGCATCGACTATGAAACGCTTCGCGCCATCAATCCACGCATCGTCTATGCCTCGATTTCAGGTTTCGGCCAGGACGGGCCTCTGGCCGGCCGGCCGGGTTTTGACCAGATCGCGCAGGGTATGGGCGGCCTGATGTCGATCACCGGCGCGCCGGGCGAGGGCCCGATGCGGGTCGGCATCCCGATCGCCGATCTGACGGCCGGTGGTTTCGCCGCACAGGGCGTTCTGCTGGCGTTGCTTGGCCGCGAGAAGACAGGCGAGGGACAGTGGGTGCAGACCTCGCTTCTGCAGGCACAGATCGCAATGCTGGATTTCCAGGCGGCGCGCTGGCTGATGGATGGTGATGTGCCGGCACAGGCCGGCAATGATCACCCGACATCGATCCCGACCGGTGTGTTCATGACGTCCGACGGCTATATCAACATCGCCTGCGCCGGTCAGCATATCTGGCTGCGCCTGAAGGATGAGCTGGCAGATCCGCGGATGGACCATGAGGATTATGCGGACCAGCCGACGCGAAGCAAGAACCGCGTCGCGTTGAACGCCATCATCAATGAGAATACATCACGGGAAAGCACCGAATATTGGGTGGCGCGGCTTGCCGAGATCGGTGTTCCCTGCGGCGAGATCAACAATATTCGGCAGGTGTTCGAAAACCCGCAGGTGCAGCATCTTGGCATGGCTCGTGACGTCGACAGCCAGGAACGTGGTCCCTCGCAGATTGTGGGCCAGCCGATCAGAATGAGCCGCTCGCGTGCCGATATTCGCCGTCCGCCGCCGACAAAGGGCCAGCATACCGCCGAAATACTTGCCGAGTACGGCTATTCGGAAGAAGAGATCAACGGCTTTGCCTCGCGGGGAATCACATGAAATTCGACCAGCTCACATCGCATGCCGACGGCAAACTCCTGACCGGCATCGTCGAGCGTGTCGGCCATGTGGTGATCAACAATCCGGAACGGCACAACGCCATCTCGCTGGCAATGTACCGGGCCGGTGCCGAGGAGGTGGCCCGCATGGCTACCGATCCCGAGGCGCGGCTGCTGGTCATTCGCGGTGCCGGTGGCAAGGCTTTCGCCTCTGGCGCCGATATCTCGAAATTTGAGACAGAACGCTCCAGTGCCGAGGATGTCGAGACCTACGCGCAGGCAAGCAAGGCGTTCTATGATGCCGTCTTCACCTTTCCCAAACCGACCGTCGCTGTGATCCAGGGCTATTGCATCGGTGGTGGCATGGGGCTTGCCGTCGCCTGTGATCTGCGGCTGTGCGAGGACAAGAGCCGGTTTGCCGTGCCCGCCGCCAGGCTTGGTGTCGGTTATGGCTATGAGGGGATCAGACGGTTGGCCAATCTTGTCGGCCCGTCGATGGTGAAGGAAATCTTCTTCACCGCGCGCCAGTTCAGCGCCGCCGAGGCCTATGAGATGGGGCTGGTCAACCGGGTGCTGTCGCCACAGATGCTGACCGCCTATGCCGATGACTATGCCAGCCGGATCAGCGAGAATGCGCCGCTAACAATCGAATCGGTGAAGGCCATCACGCAGGCGCTGCAGCTTGACGAGGCGAATCGTGACCTCGATGCGTTGGACGCGCTGGTGAAGGGGTGCTTTGACAGCGAGGACTATATCGAGGGACGTCGCGCCTTCATGGAGAAACGCAAGCCGAAATTCACCGGCAGCTGATACAGCCGGCCGTGGGGGCTGGCATGAGACTGGGGAGGGATCTGTGACCGGCATGACTTTGAAAGACAGAATAGGTGTTGATCTTGGCCGCAGATTGCCGCTCGAGGACGGCATTCGCTGGGCGGCGGAGAATGACGTCCGCTTTATCGACGCGCAGACCGACATCGCGCCGAACGCGCTTGAGACTTTCGATGATGCCCGCTGCGGGACGGTTCGCGATCTGCTGGCCGAGACAGGGGTCCATTTCGGGCTTCATACCCTGTCCGGGGTCAATGTCGCCGAAATCTCACCCTTCTGCCGCGATGCCGTCGACAGTTACATGAAGGCCTATATCGATCTGGCGCCCAAACTCGGCGCGAACTGGATCGTTGTTCATGGCGGCTATCATTTCACCGCCTGCCGCAAGATCAGGATGCAGGCCGCAATCGACAGGCTGCGCCGCATTGGCGACTATGCCGCTGAGCGAGGTGTCCTGCTGCTGCTGGAAAATCTGAACTGGGAACCGGTGCTTGCCGAGGTGAATTACATGCCCGTCACGCCGGCGGAATGCATGCATTTCTTCCGCGAGATCGACAGCCCTTCGGTACGCTGGTCATTCACCGCGAACCACGCGCATTTCCTTCCCGGGGTGGGAATTGCCAATTTCATCGACGCGATGGATTTCAGCCTGTGCCACGAGGTCAGGCTTGCCGACAATAACGGGTCCTACGAAATCCACCAGCAGCCCGGTGATGGCACGATCGATTTCGGCGCCATGTTCAGCAAGATCGAGGGTATGGGCTATACCGGTCACTACATGAACGGGTTCGGCTCGATTGACGATATGCTGGCTGGTCGTGACCACATGGTCGCCCGCGCCCGCGAGGCCGGCCTCGCCGTCGATTGAGCAGCGGTAATGCGGATATGCCGGCGCCGGGCGATGTGGCGTTTTTGAACATTGTCTCGCTTCGGGATTTGGTATACCGTATTTCGAGGCTGGCGGTGTCACTCCGCCCATGGGCGTCGTGATCATGAAGAGGAGCGTGCCGCCCTGGCCCGAAAAAGTGACCAGGTCAAACACTGGTCCAGCATGAAAGATGATTTTTGGAGCAAACTTCTGGGAGGAACCAATGCTCAGCACTAAGAAAATCCTGTCGGTTGGTGTCGGCATCGCGTCGATGGCCGGCGTCATGGCGATGTCATCGGCACCTGTTGTCGCTGCCGAAGGCACAATCGAGGTGGTTACCCATGCCGGTGCCGGTGGTGGTACTGATGTCAACTCGCGGATGATGATGATTCGCACACGCCGTGCGCTGAAGCAGGACATGGTTGTTGTCAACAAGCGTGGCGGCGGCGGCGCTGCCGCGATGCAGTATTTCAAGAGCCGTCCGGCCGATGGCAACACCGTTCTGACCTTCACCGTCGGCCACGCCATCACCATGGCGAAGGGAAAGACCGAGCTGCGGGTTGAGGACATGGCGCCGATCGCGCGTGGCACCAACGACCCGCAGATCCTGATGGTCAACTGCAAGACCAGCCCCTACAAGACGCCCGAGGACTTCGTTGCCGGCATGAAGAATGGCGACGCGCTGAAGTTCGGTGGCACCTCGTCGGGCACCATTGACCACCTGACCGTCTTCCTGTGGGCGAAGCGCCTCGGCGTTGACATGCCGACCTACATCCCGTTCGGCGGTGGTGGTGAGCTTGCCACTCAGGTTGTCGCCGGTGCTGTTGATGTCGGTACGCTGAACCTGTCCGAGGCTTCGGCCCCGATCGAGGCCGGCGATCTCTGCCCGCTGGTGATCCTTGGCGAGAATCGCATGGATCCGATTCCGGCAGCCAAGACCGCCAAGGAAATGGGCATCGACCTCGTTCTGTCCACGACCCGCGGTTTTGTGACTCATGCCGGTGTGTCCGAGGAGCGTCGCGCCGAGCTTGAGGCTGGCATGATGAAGGCCATGGGTCATTCTCTCTATCAGGCTTATCTGATGAATTCCGGCCTTGACGACACGTCGCCGATGGGCTCCGAGGCCTGGGGCAAGCAGATCAAGATGATGGTCGGTGAGTTCGGCCCTGCGCTCAAGGAAATGGGCCTGATCGAATAGGAAGTCTTTCCTGAACGGACCGGTGGGCGGCACAAGCTGTGTCGCCCATCGGTGATTACCGGGGGACCGTTCTGATGCGACCTTTGATTATACCGGGTATCCTTGCCGCTTTTTCGGTGGTGATCATCTATCTGGCAATGCAGCTCAAGCTGTCGCCGCCGATGATCGTCGGGCACAGCATGCAGCCGCGCTCGTTCCCGATCTTCCTGATGGTGATCAACCTGATTCTGATTGGCATTCTGGCCTGGGAGTGCTGGCGCGCGCCGCCGCCGGCAATCGAGCTGGAGGGGATCACGACCTGGGTCAGCATCGCGACATTCGCCGCCTTCTATTTTCTGACCACCTATGCGGATTTCTTCATTGCCATCGCGGTGGTGATGTTTGTTCTGTCGACAAGCTGGGGTGAAAGGCGGCTTCATGTTGCCGCGCTGATTTCGGTGACCGTGCCGCTGACGCTGTTCCTGCTGTTCGATGAAGTTCTGAAGATCAGGTTCCCGCGCGGGCTGATCACCAACTGGTATTACGGCTGAGGAGAAACAGCGGGATGTTGGAAGCGGTTTCCGCAATGGCCTCGGTGATGGGCGACCCGTATCTTCTGGGGCTCATCACCGTCACCACGGTTCTCGGCATCATCATCGGCGTTCTGCCGGGGCTTGGTGCCACAACGGGCGCGGCCTTGCTGCTGCCCTTCACCCTGACCATGGACCCGGTCCACGCCATCGCCGTTCTGGCGACGCTCTATGTGTCGGCGACTTTTGCCGGATCGATCACCGCCATCCTGATTAATACGCCGGGGACCTCGGCAGCCGCCGCGACGACCTTTGACGGGTTCCCGCTGGCGCAGCGCGGCGAGGCTGGCCGCGCGCTTGGGGTTGCCGTTGTGTCGAGTACCATTGGTGGTATTTTCTCGATTCTTGTGCTGTGCCTTGCCGCGCCGATGCTGGCCAAGGTGGCTTATGAATTCCGGCCGCCGGAATATTTCGCGCTGACGATCTTCGGCCTGTCGATGCTTGCCAGTGTGGGGGCCGGCGGCGCCGTGAAAAACCTCATTGGCGGAATCTTCGGCGTCTGGCTTGCCACCATCGGTGCCGAGCGGGTGACCTCGATCGAACGCTTCATGTTCGGCAATTACGAACTCTATGAAGGCCTGTCCTTTGTGCCGGTGATGATCGGGTTGTTCGCCATTTCCGAACTTCTGGTGCAGTCGAAACATGCCCACCGTGTTGCCGACATGGTGACCCTGAAGGCGGTGAAGCTTCCCAGCCGCGAGGATTACAAACGGATCTGGAAAACCATCGCGCGCTCATCCGGCATCGGCACCTTCATCGGCATTCTGCCGGCCGAGGGCGCGACTGTGGCGTCGATGATCGGTTATTCCGAGGCGCGCCGCTGGTCAAAGAAACGCGAGGAATTCGGCAAGGGCTCCGTCGAGGGCATCGCCGGTGCCGAGGCCGCCAACAACGCTGCCACCGGCGGGGCGATGGTGCCGACGATGGTGCTTGGCATCCCGGGAAGCGGCACCACCGCCATCATTCTTGTCGGTCTGATGGTGCACGGGCTTCGCCCCGGCCCCTATCTGTTCACCGAACAGGTTGAATCGGTCTATCAGATTTTCGGCTCGATGCTTGTCGCCAACATCATCTTCCTTGGCATGGGGCTTTACGCGGCAAAACTGTTTGCCCGCATTTCCCTGATCCCGACAGCCATACTCTGGCCGATTGTTTTCGCGCTGTCGGTGATCGGTGCCTATGCGCTGAGCGCCTCGCTCCTCGATGTCTGGATCGCGCTGATCTTCGGTGTCGTCGGCTTCTTTGCCCGCCGCCACGGTTTTTCGGTCGCGCCGATCGCGGTTGGTCTGATCCTTGGCCATATGGTCGAGGTGAACCTGCAGAACTCTCTGAAGATGTTCGATGGCGCCTGGTGGATGATCCTGACGCAACCGCTGGCGCTGCTGTTTCTGGTGCTGGCCTTCCTCGGCCTGTTCGGATCGCAGATCGTAAGGCTGATCACGCGGGGAGGCCGCGCATCCTGACTGGCCGAATTGGCGGACCGCTTGCCGGTCAGATAAGGTGGTGTTGCAGGCGCTCGCGATTCAGCTCGAATCCGAGCCCCGGCGCATCGCTCATCGTCAGCCAGCCATCGACCGGTTCGGGAAGCCCGTCATAGATCAGACGGCAGACCTCGACCGATGAATAGTGATATTCGACAAGGCCGCCATTGGCGATGCCGGCATGCAGATGCGCATTGAAAAACGGCCAGGCACCGCCATTGTCGATCCCGCCATTGAATCCGGACGCCAGCGCGGCGATCTTCTGGCACTGGGTGAAGCCGCCGGTGATGACGACATTCGGCTGGATGATGTCGACGGCACCCGCCACCAGCATGTCACGAAACCGGTAGGATTGTGCCTCGTTCTGGCCGCAGGCGATCCGCATGCCTGTCTGGCGGCGCAGTTCGGCCATCTGGCGGACGTCATTCTGCGTGATAGGTTCCTCGAAGAAGCTGATGTGATAGGGCGTCAGCGCGCCTGCCAGCTCGACCGCGTGGAAGTAATCAAGGCTGCAATTGGCGTCAATGAACAGCTCCGCCTCCGGTCCGGCGGCGTCACGAACACCGGCGACGCGCCACCGGTCCTCGATGATGACATCACTCAGCAGCCGCGGCTCGTCACGCCGCTGCAGGGCGCTGTTGCCGACCGTCATCTTCAGCCGTGAAAAGCCGCGCTTCATCCAGGCCTCGGCAGCGCGGGGCAACTCGTCGGTTTCATAAAAGCCGAAACCGAAGGTGGCATAGACAGGGCAGCGTTCCCGCGCCCCGCCAAGAAGCCGCCAGATCGGCTGGCCAAGCGCCTTGCCCTTGATATCCCAGAGCGCCACATCGATGGCGGCGATGGCATGCATGCCGATTCCGCTCTGCCCGCGCGGCACCAGCGCCCAGTAGAGCCGGTCCCAGATACGGTCATTATTCAGCGGGTCCATGCCGATGATGGCGGGGGCGGCGATGGTGTCGATGGCAGCCTCGATCGGCTTTGCTGGCCCGATCGAGGTGATGCCGTGGCCGCTGATCCCGGCATCAGTGTCGATCTCGACAACACAGGCCTGATGGCGCGCTGTTTTCGCCGGTGAGGTGATGTCGAGGTTGGCCTCGAGATTCAGGGCATAGGCGCGTATGGCGGTGATCTTCATCAGGCCGCGCTGTCCCAGTGGCTGACCATATCGCAGGCGATGTCAAAGGCGGCGCGGGTTGCCCCGACATCGGCCGTGCCGGTGCCGGCAATATCAAAGGCTGTGCCATGCGCCGGCGTTGTCACCGGAAAGGGGATGCCGCCCTGAACGGTGACGCCGCGGTCGAATCCCATGAGTTTCAGCGCGATCTGCCCCTGGTCGTGATACATGGTGATGATGCCGTCAACCTCGCCGGCCTTGGCCTTCAGGAACACCGTGTCTGAGGGCCAGGGGCCATCGATATTCAGCTGCTGCTGGCGCAACGTCTCCACCGTCGGGGTGATTACCTCGATCTCCTCCATGCCGAAATTGCCATTGTCGCCGGCATGCGGGTTGAGCGCGGCCACTGACAGGCGTGGGCGTGCCAGGCCGGAGCGTTTCAGCGTCCGGTCGATCAGATGCACCGCCTCGGTGATGCGGTGTCCGCTGATATATTCGGGAACGTCCTTCAGCGGGATGTGGCTCGACACGCGGCTGGTCCAGATGCCGTTCAATGTATTGAGCTCGGAGATATAATTCTCGATGCCGAGGAATTCCGCCATGTAATGAAGCTCATCCTCATGCCCCAGCCCGGCCTCGATCAGCGCGGCCTTGTTGAACGGGCCGAAGGTGATGGCATCGATGATCCCATCACGCGCCATTTCCAGCGCACAGTTCAGATTGCCAAGCGCCGAGCGGCCATTCGCAAGCGTGACCTCGGCAAGACGAACCTCCTCAGGCGCAATGGTCTCGCGATCGTGAAGCGCCAGCCCGTCAATGTCTGTCCAGTCGCCAGCCGACCAGTCACCGGTAAGGGCGTCACAATCGGTCATCGTGATCTCGAGGCCGGCCTGCGCCTGCCCCATCTCGAACAGATGCCTGTCACCGATCAGCAGAATGTCGGCCTGATCGAGAACCCCATCCTCGGCGAGAAGCTTGGCGATGAGTTCGGGCCCGATGCCGCCGGGATCACCCGGTATGATGCCAATACGGGGTTTCATTCAAAGCTCTCCTGTTCGTCGCGAGACATAAAAAGGTTCTCGATGGCCGTCTCGATATGGTCGCGCATGGCGCGTGATGTGGCGGCCACATCGCGATCCTGCAAGGCTGCGGTAATGTCCTGATGCTGCTGCAGCGTCGTTGCGCGGCCAAGCTTCCGGCGTGATGACAGGAACCTGGCGCGCCACAGCCTGGCATTGTATTTCGCATGCGTGTCGACCAGTGCGGCGTTGCCGCTGGCCGCCACGATGCTGGTATGGAAGTTCATGTCGGTCTTGAAGAAATCAATCGAGCTCATGACTTCGCTTTTCTCGACCATGCATTGATTCAGGGCGGCGATGGTGGTGATCTGCGAATCGCTGGCATGCGTGCAGGCCAGTTCGCCGGCAAGCGCCTCCAGCGTCGCCAGAACCTTCATGCTCTGCGCCAGCTCGTCAACCGACGGGTTGGCCACGCGCGACCGGCGGGTCGGGGTATGATCGACAAGCCCCTCGCTTTCCAGGATCCGCAGCGCCTCGCGCATCGGGGTTCGGCTGATGCCCAGCACCTCGGCAAGGTCGCGCTCGGGGATATGCATGCCGGGCGGCAGCTTTTCCAGCAGGATCAGTTCACGAAGCTTGTCGGCGGTTTCCTCGCTCAGCGAGCGGCGCTGGCTTGGCTTGATCTCACCCTCATTGACCAGCGATGTCAGCGCGTTCTCCTTGGCCATGACGTCACCGGCCCCAGTGCAGAACAAGCGGCTCCAGCGGGCGCATCAGCCCCAGAAGCTCGTCACGTGTCGGGTCTGGCAACGGGTCGACGGGATGGCGACAGAAATCCGATTTGATGACTCCGCCCGCCACCATCGCCGCTTTCGCCGCGCGAAAGCCGCATTGGCGATTTTCGTGATTGATCACCGGCAGTACCGCCGTATAGCCGGCCACGGCGGCATCGCGGTCGCCGGCGGCGTGCGCGGTGATGACCGGCCGGATCAGATCCGGGATCAGCGCCGAGGTCATCGACCCGCTGGCACCGGCGTCAAGATCGGCAAGAAGCGTGATACCCTCCTCGCCATCGAACGGCCCCTCAACAGCTTCGCCGGCGGCCTCGAGAAGCGCCCGCATCTTTGTCGCCACGCCGGCTGATTCGATCTTGAACAGTTTCACCATCTCGATCTCGCGCGCCATTCTGGCAAGAAGCGGCACCGGCAGATCGACGCCGGACAGCGGCGCGTCCTGGATCATGATCGGAATGCCGACATCGCCGACCATCCTGAACTGGTCGAAGGTCTGCTGCGCGTTGCCCTTCAGCAGAGCGCCATGATAGGGCGCCATCATCATGACAATGGCCGCACCAAGCTCTTTCGCCTGCTGCGCCCGCGCCACCACGATATCGGTGGCGAAATGGCTGATCGTGACGATGACCGGCACGCGGCCATCGACATGGGCAAGACAGAGTTTCGTCAGATGCTCGCGTTCGGCATCGGAAATCAGGAACTGCTCGGAAAAATTGGCAAGGATGCAGATACCGTCGCATCCCTGGTCAATCATACAGTCAAGCACCCGGCGCATGCCGTCATCATCGACCGCGCCGGATTCGGTGAAGGGTGTCGGCGCGACAGGCCAGATACCGCTGTAGGTACGGGTGGTCATTGTGGCCGTGCCTCCTCAGGGAGCGATGTAGCTGGTCTTGACGACAGTGTAGAATTCGCGGGCATAGCTTCCCTGCTCGCGCGGGCCGTAGCTCGACCCCTTCCTGCCGCCGAACGGGACGTGATAATCGACACCGGCTGTCGGCAGATTGACCATCACCATGCCTGCCTTGGCGTGACGACGGAAATGCGATGCCAGCTTCAGCGATGTTGTGCAGATGCCCGAGGACAGGCCGAATTCGGTGTCATTCGCGACGGCCAGTGCCTCGTCATAATCATCCACCTTGATGATCGAGGTCATCGGACCGAAGATTTCCTCGCGCGACACCCGCATGGCGTTGCTCGCACCGGCAAAGATCGCCGGATGCATGAAGAATCCATTGCCATTGCCAAGGCCACCGCCGCGGACATCACAGCCCTCTTCCGAAGCCAGCGCCAGATAGCGCATGTTCTGGTCCATCTGCGACTGGTCGACAACCGGCCCGATCTGCGTCTTCGGGTCCAGAGGATCGCCAACCACGAGATCGGCCGCGGCGGCGGTCAGCCGGTCAAGGAAGGCGTCGTGAATGCCCTTGGTGACGATGAGCCGCGACGAGGCGGTGCAACGCTGGCCGGTCGAGAAGAACGCCCCGTTCAGCGCCGCGCCGACGGCGACATCGAGGTCGGCGTCATCGACGACAACCATCGGGTTCTTGCCACCCATTTCAAGCTGCACCTTCTTGCCGTTTGCCGCGCAGTCGATGGCCACCTGACGACCGGTCGCGACTGACCCGGTAAAGCTGACGGCGGCGATATCGGGATGTTCGACAATACGCGCACCAACCTGCGAGCCGGGACCCATCACCAGATTGAACACGCCGGCCGGGCATCCCGCCTGTTCCAGGATGTTTGCCAGCTCCCAGGCACAGCCCGGGGTCAGTTCGGCCGGCTTCATCACCACCGTATTGCCAAAGGCAAGTGCCGGTGCCATTTTCCAGGCCGGAATGGCAATCGGGAAATTCCATGGCGTGATCAGCCCGACAACACCGACCGGTTCCCGCTCGATCATCACCTCGACACCGGGGCGCACCGACGCCACCGCATCTCCCGTGTTGCGAAGCGCCTCACCGGCAAAGAATTTGAAGACCTGCGCCGCACGGACAGTCTCGCCAACCGCCTCGGCAATTGTCTTACCTTCCTCGCGGGCCAGCAGCCTGCCAAGCTCATCCTTGCGCTCGACAATAAGCGCGCCGGCTTTTTCCAGAACATCGTGACGCAGTTGCGGGCTTGCATGCGCCCAGTCGTCGAGCGCCGCCATCGCGGCTGCCACGGCCTCGTCGACCCGCGGCGCGCCGCCACGGGCATAGGTGCCGATGATATCATCCTGATTGGCCGGATTGCGGTTGGTCGTGACGTCCGAATCGGCAACCCACTGGCCGCCGATGAAATGTGCGAAATCCAAGACTCTCTCCTGTGTCCCGATGGCGTGACCGGCCGGAAATGGCGCCGGCCAGCACTGTTGACACATGGTATACCAAATTATGAAAAAGGCAAAGTGGCGGATGCCCCGGGACGGCGGATCAGACTCCTTTCCAGTCGGGTTTGCGCTTGTCGAAAAAGGCGGTGACGCCCTCCTTGAAATCAGCGCTTCCAAAGCACTGTTCGACAAGGTCGTGATCGTCCGGAAGCGGTGTCATGGTCTGCAGCCGGCGCAGCCCGCGCATCGTCGCATCAAGAGTCAGAGGCGCCAGCTCGGTGATGCCGCGTGCCGTCTCCTCGGCACGGCTCAGCACGGCGTCCCGGTCGTCGAGACATTCCGAGATGAAGCCTGCCGATGCGGCTTCCTCGGCACCGATCAACTGCGCTGTCAGCAGCATGTATTTGACGCGTGCCTCGCCAACAAGCCTGACGAACCGGTTCAGATTGCCGATGGCAAGGCAGTTGCCAAGAGTGCGGGCGATTGGCGCCCCGACCTTCAGATCACGGCTGCCAATCCGGATGTCGAGCGAGGCTGCGATGGCCGCCCCGCCACCGGTGCAGAATCCGTTCAGCGCGCCGATGGTCGGCACCCGGCATTCCTCGATCATGGTCAGGGTGCCGTCGATCATCTGCTCATAATCGATGGCGTCCTGTGCGGTGAAACTCCGGAACTGCGAGATATCGGTGCCGGCGGCAAAGGCGGCATCGCCGCCACCCGAGAAAATCAGCACCCGCACATCATCCGGGTCAGCGTCGGTGCCGACCGTCACGCAGATCTCCCTGATCCGGTCATACATTTCGAACGTCAGCGCGTTGCGCCGGTGCGGCCGGTTCAGGACAATATGAGCGATCCCGTCGGTTACGCTGTATTGCAGCTCTGCATCGTCTGTCATGGCGTCCTCCCGATCAGGCGGCAACGGCAGTTTCAGACAGGAACTGCATGGCTGCCTGAACGCCACCTGACTGGTGCGGAATATCGGCAACGCGAAGTCCCATTTCGACGCCGCTCAACGTGCCGGCCAGCATCAGGTCGTTGAAATCGCCGAGATGCCCGATCCGGAACACCCGACCGGCCAGCCGTGACAGCCCGTTGCCAAGCGACATATCGAAATTCGCCAGCACCGTTGCCCGGAAGGCATCGGCATCATGACCTTCCGGCATCAGCACCGCGGTCAGCGAGCTGGACCAGTCGCGCGGCTCCTGGCACAACACCTCCAGCCCCCAGGCCTGGACGGCGCGGCGGGTCGCCTCGGCATGCCGGTCATGGCGTGAAAAGACATTGTCGAGCCCTTCCTCGTGAAGCATGTCGATCGCCTCGGCAAGACCATAGAGAAGGTTCGTTGCCGGCGTGTAGGGAAAGGCACCGCCGGCGTTGGCGGCAAGCTGTTCCTGCCAGTCCCAGTAGGAGCGTTGCTGGCCGTTGCTTTTTGATTCGGTTATGGCGCGCTCGGAGATCGCATTGAAGGACAGGCCCGGCGGCAGCATCAGCCCCTTTTGCGATCCTGACACGGTCACATCGACACCCCATTCATCATGCCGATAATCAATCGAGGCCAGTGATGATATGGTGTCCACCATCAACAGCGCGCCATGGCCGGCGGCGTCCATCGCCGCCCGCACCTCGCCGATGCGCGAGGTCGATCCGGTCGACGTCTCGTTATGGACAACGCAGACAGCGCGGATCCGGCCCTCGCCATCGGCGCGAAGCCGGTCCTCGATCGCCTGCGGGTCAACGCCGCGGCGCCAGTCCGTTTCCAGGAACTCGGTCTCGATCCCCAACCTGTCGGCCATCTTCTGCCACAGGGTCGCGAAATGGCCGGTCTCGACCATCAGCACGCGCTCGCCCTCATTGATCAGATTGACAAGCGCCGCTTCCCAGGCGCCGGTGCCGGAGGCCGGATAGATGATCACCGCCGAATCGGTCTTGAAGATGGTTTTCATGCCATCAAGGCACTGCTTGCCGATTTCGGCGAAGGCCGGGCCACGATGATCGATCGTCGGATGATCCATCGCCCGCAAAATACGGTCAGGTACGTTGGTCGGTCCCGGGATCTGCAGGAAATGGCGCCCGGCCTGATAGGTGCTGGAACTCATGTGCGGTAATCTTTCGCGTTGGAATGATGATGGCGATAGCCTAGATTCTTCGCTGTCCACGCACAACCTTGTGGATGTTGCCGCGACGCTATGCCCACTCGCGCTTTGTCCGCTCGCGATGAAACTGCAACATCCTGTCCCGATTACCGAGTGAATCCATGCCGAACGACATTCGCATCCCGTCCTTTGACCCGTTGAAAGCCGCGCTTGACGGCGCGCTGTTCGATGATGCGTTCGCGCGTGGACGCTATGCCACCGATGCCTCGATCTACCAGATGATGCCGCATGCGGTGGTGGTGCCGGAAAGCCTTGCCGATGTCGAGGCGACACTGGATTTCGCACGACAGGAGGGGCTGGCGGTACTGCCGCGCGGTGGTGGCACCTCGCAATGCGGACAGACGGTGAACAACGCCATTGTCATGGATACCAGCCGGCATCTGAACCGCATCCTCGAGCTTGATGTCGAGGCGCGTCGCTGCCTTGTCGAGCCGGGCATCGTTCTTGACGAGCTGAACCGCCAGCTGAAGCCGCACGGGCTGTGGTTTCCGGTCGATGTCTCGACCTCCAGCCGGGCGACCATCGGCGGCATGGCCGGCAATAACAGCTGCGGTGGCAGGTCGATCCGCTATGGCATGATGCGCGACAATGTCACCGCCATCGACGCCATCATGTCAGACGGCTCGAAGGCGCGGTTCGGCGATACGAGCAATGTGGTGCCGACCGGCATGCTGGCCGATCTGCAACCGCGGCTTCTGGCAATGGGCGCGCGCCACAGCCGCGATATTCTCGATGGCTTTCCGAATGTGCTGAGGCGGGTCGGCGGCTATAATGTGGATGCGCTGATGCCTGATGCGATGGCGCTTCGGCCTGGTGGCCGGACCGGCGACGGCATCAATCTGGCGCATCTTCTTGTCGGCTCCGAGGGCACGCTTGCCTACAGCACGGCGATCGAGCTGAAACTCTGGCCCCTGCCGGCAAGGAAGCTGATGGGGATCTGCCATTTCCCGACCTTCTACAAGGCGATGGATGCGGCGCAGCACCTGGTCACGCTGGACCCGGTGGCTGTCGAGCTTGTCGATGACACGATGATCGCGCTTGGCCGGTCGATCCCGATCTTCCGGAAAACCATCGAGGAGGCGGTGCGCGGCGATCCGGCGGCGCTTCTTGTGGTCGAGTTTGCCGAGGATGACATGGCGGAGAACCAGCGCCGTCTTGAACAGCTTCATGCCATGATGGCCGATCTTGGCTTTGGCTGGGAGAAGGGCGGTGAATGGCGCGGCGGCGTCGTCGATGCCATCGACCCGGCGATGCAGGGGCGGGTTGCCGAAATGCGCAAATCGGGCCTGAACATCATGATGAGCATGAAGAGCGAGGCCAAGCCGGTCTCCTTTCTCGAGGACTGCGCGGTCGAGCTGAAGGATCTTGCCGAATATACCGACAGTCTGACGCGCATTTTCGACAAGCATGGCGCCAAGGGCACCTGGTACGCGCATGCCTCGGTCGGTTGTCTTCATGTGCGGCCGGTGCTGGACATGAAGCGGCAGGACGGTGCCGACACGATGCGCGCCATTGCTGAGGAGGCGTTCGAGCTGGTGCGGTCATTCGGCGGCTCGCATTCCGGCGAGCATGGGGACGGCATCGTCCGCTCGGAATTCAACGACACCATGTTCGGGCCGGTGCTGCCGGATCTGTTCCGGCAGGTAAAGGCGATGTTCGATCCGGCCGGCATGTTCAATCCTGGCAAGATCACCGACGCACCGAAAATGGATGACCGGTCGCTGTTCCGCTTCGCCCCCGGCTACCGGGTCGAGGACCGTGACACCATCCTCGACTGGGCCGACTGGCCGGGGCGTGCTGGCGGGATGCAGGGCGCGGTCGAGATGTGCAACAATAATGGCGCCTGCCGCAAGCTTGAGGGCGGTGTGATGTGCCCGTCCTACCGCGCCACCCGCCATGAACGCGATGCCGTGCGCGGCCGCGCGAACTCGCTGCGGCTGGCGATGTCGGGCCAGCTTGGGCCGGACGCGCTGACGGGCGATGCGATGGCCGAGACGATGAAGCTTTGCGTCTCCTGCAAGGCCTGCAAGCGGGAATGCCCGGTTGGCGTCGATATGGCGCGGATGAAGCTGGAGGTGACAGCGGCGCGCGCCGTGGCGCATGGCATGTCACTGCATGACAGGCTGGTGGCTTTCCTGCCTGCCTATGCCCCGATGGCCTCGCGTCTTGCCAGCTTCAGCAATCTTGTCCAGGGGGGCTGGCGGCATCTGCCGGGCGTCGCCGGCCTGGTGTCGCGCCTGACCGGCTTCACCACAAGACGCGCGCTGCCGCGCTGGCATGCAAATGCGTTTGGCGCCAGCGAGATTGCCAGCAGCCCGACCGGCACCGGCACACCGGTGGTGCTGTTCGCCGATACGTTCAACCGGTATTTCGAGCCGGAAAATCTGCGCGCCGCGATCCGTGTTCTCCAGCGTGCCGGCTATGATGTCTTCGCTCCGGCACCGGCATCGGGAAAGCCGCTATGCTGTGGCCGTACCTATCTGTCATCCGGCATGGTGGCGGCGGCGCGGGCCGAGGCCGAACGTCTTGTCGAGGCGCTGTATCCGCTGGCCCGCAGCGGTGTGCGCATTGTCGGGCTGGAGCCGTCATGCACGCTGGCGCTGCGTGACGAGATCCCGGCGCTGCTGGCATCTGCGCAGGCCGAGACCGTTGCCGAATCGGTTCTGACGCTGGCCGAGCTTCTGGCCGAGGATCAACCGGATCTTGGCCTTCCAAGCGGTGACAGGGTGCGCCGGGCAAAACTGCATGGCCATTGCCACCAGAAGGCCTTTGACGCTGTCAGGCCGATCGAAGCCGTGCTTCGTGACCTTGCCGGTGTCGAGGTCGAGACGATCGAGACCTCCTGTTGCGGCATGGCGGGGGCTTTCGGCTATGGCCGCGATACCTATGATGTGTCGATGAAGATGGCCGAGGCGTCGCTGTTGCCGGCGGTACGGGATGCCGATCCTGACCAAGCCATTCTGGCCGATGGCACATCCTGTCGTTGCCAGATCGGCGATGGCACCAACCGCGAGGCGCTGCATCTGGCATTGTATCTTGATCGCCTCGCCGACATGGGATCCCGCACCGGGTCCGGCAGCTGACAGAGGGCCGCCGCCGCAGAAGTTGCCGAATAGTTAACGCACATGTTCGCCTCATGGGTGTAGAGGCTGCCGATGGTGCTGGCAGGTTTGCGGCCGCGAGGCATTTTCCAGCAAGAATTAACCTAATATTTACAATTTAATTTCTGGTTAATTCATTCTGACATATCAGTGAGGATGAACCGAAAGACACAATCGTCAAAGTTGCATAAATATCAGTTATTCATGCTTTTTTACTTTCTTTCCGACCATTGATACCCGGCAGGCAGGTTCAATCACTGATGTCTGTCTCTCATGTCCTCTTCCTTCAAGTCTCTGTCGCGCGTGTCACGCGACTTTCCTGTCCCGGTTCGCCCCCTGATGCTTGCTCTGCTGCCGATCTGTCTGTACGCCTGTGCCGGCGGTGGGGGTGGTGGTTTGTCAACCGCCGGGCCGGTGGTCCTTGTCGATGGCAGTGACAGGTTCGCCGATGGCGGCGCGGAACCGACACCAGCTCCCGAGGCTGACCCGCGAGACCCTGCGCAAGGCGGCACACCAACTCCCGGCACGGTTCCCGATCCGGTCTTCTATGAAACCTCGGAATATTATGGTGGCCAGTGGCGCTCACCGCTCGAGGTGACGCGATTCAGCGAGTCCTATGCGCGCGGCTGGACCGGTCTTGGCTCTCTGGTGACTGTCGCCGATACCGGCGTTGATACAACCCATCCAGACTTGATCCCCGGCCTGATGCATGGCCGCGATTTCACCGATACCGGTCTGCAGGATACCAACGGGCATGGAACGCATGTGGCGGGAATCGTCGCGGCGCGGCGCGATGGTTTTGGCATGCATGGCGGTGCCTTCGATGCGGATCTGGCGATCGCCAAGGTGGCGTCGGGGTGGAGTTATGATTTCGATCTGGCGCGGGCCGCCGCCGCCTGGGGTCGTGATCTCGGTTCGGTCGCGGTGAATGTCAGCGCCGCCTATCTTCGCGACTACCGGCTGGAAGAGAAACTGGTGAGGATTGGTGATGGCAGTTACTACCTTGATGATCCCTATCACGGCGTGAACGGTTTCTATGGCATGGGGCTGGCGGCTGCCGACTGGCGCGCGGCGCTTGGCCCGGGGCAGATTCTTGTCAAGGCGGCAGGCAATAACGACACCGATTACAGCGCCGGAGCGAACCAATGGGCCACCGCCACCGATTCGCAGGGGAAATTGATGCTGAACGGCCAGATGCTGATTGTCGGCAACTGGGATGCCGTTGCCGAACGGATCACCGGCAATCGGGCCGGCAATGTCTGCACCAGCTGGCGGGACGGCGCATGTCATGACGCGGCGCGCATCAGCGACGCTTTCCTGATCGCCCCCGGGGTCAATATTGTCTCGACCTATCCCGGGGGCGGCTATGCCGCGATGACCGGCACCAGCATGGCGGCGCCGCTTGTGGCCGCCGCTGCCGCCGTTCTGCACCAGACCTGGCCGCATCTGAATGGTCGGCAGCTTGCCTCGCTGTTGCTTGAGACCGCGAATCGGGACATCCCGGGCTATGCCGAGCATGTCCATGGCCAGGGGCTTCTCGATATGGAACGCGCGACCCGTCCGGTTGGCGACAGCGGCGTTCCGACCGGTGACACGGTGGCCTCGGAAAAGCTGGCACTTGAGGGTGGCGGCGCGCTGGCCGACTCGGGGGCAGCGGCACGCGCCGGACTCTCGGGTGTGATGCTGCTTGATGGCTATGACCGTGACTTCTATGTCGATCTCGGCCACGGGATGGTGACAACCGACACACGGCGCGGCAGTGCCGCCGGTATTGGTGGTCTCTTCGACGGCTATGCCGGCTATTTCGCGGATGACAGCCATATGGCATTCCGCCTGCCGCTCGCGGATGGCATCTATATGGTCAATGGCGCCGGCCATGAGGATGGTGCCTTCCTTGGCAACCGTCTTGGCGGTCTGCTGGGGTCGATTGTCGGCAGCACCACCGCCTATGGGCTGGTCAATCTTGACCGGCGGGCCGGCAGGCGGGGCGGCCGGATCTTTGCGCAGCTTGGCGGCGCGGTGACACAGGTCGAACGCGCGGACCGGCCAAGCCTTCTAGCCGATGCCGCCCCCATCCTGTCCAGCACGGCCAGCCTCGGCGGCAGTCTTCCCCTTGCCGGTGGCAGGGTCGGCATGGTTCTTAGCCAACCGGTGCAGATGACCCGCGCGGCGATGACCTACCGCCTGCCGGTGGCGCGGCGTCTCGATGGCGGGGTTTTATATGCCAGCCGTGAGATCGATCTGAGCCCGGCACGGTGGGAGACCGATATCGGCCTGTTCTTCCGGCACGACGCCTTGCACGGTCACCTGTTGGCCGAAAGTTTCGTTGAATGGCGCCATGACGCGCCGCACGCATTGGCCGGACCGGTTGTCGAGGCCGGGCTGAGGCTGCGTGCTGTCTTCTAGGACCGTCCGTCCGTCGGCGCCATGTTGTTCGGGAAATCATCAGCGGCGGCATGCCGCCGCGTCCGCGTAGTATGCCTGCCCACTGCCGGCCGGGCAAGGCTAGCCGAGTCGGCCATAAAAGGTCATCCGTGCCGCCTGCGACAACGCAATCCCCGGTTCGGTGTTATAGGCAAGAACGACAAGGATGCGGGTGCGCCGGCCAATCGTCGGTGTGACTCGGTGCATCGAATTGCGGCCCCGGAACAGCACCAGCGTGCCGGGGACGACCTCCAGGATGTCGGGCGTGCGCTCGCCATCCAGAACCGCCTCGACACCGGCAAAATTCAGATCGTTTGAATCGGCGTCGCGAAGATCGCGGACATACTGGAATTCGCCGCCGGACTCCGGCGCCTGCAGGAGCAATGTCACGGCAAAGGATGAATTGTCGAAATGCCAGCCAAGCTCCTGTCCGGCCGCCGCGTAATGGACATTGATCGAAGATAGCGGGTCGGCATATTCATGAAGCGCCGTCTCGCCAACTATGGCCGCGATGAACGCCCGGAAGGTCGCCGAGTCATAGATTGCGTGCAACCCCGACCCCGCCGGCACCTGATCGGTGGTGATGCACCCCTTCGACGAGGTGATCTGCCGGTTGAAGACATGATCGGCCGGCAGCGCCGGATCAGGCGGTGTCAGATAGACATTATGCGTCGAGCTTGTGAAGAACGCCTCGGGCGCTGCCGACTCTGCCTCGGCGACAAGGTCGGCGACGGCCCGTTGGCGCAAAAACCCGGGGATTGTCACGACGCCGGCCTCATCGAGGTGCCGCCGACAGTCGGCGATAAAGGCCGGGTCATCCAGCGGACAGGCCTGCGGGTCGATAATTCGGTCAAGCATCTTCAGATCTCCGGACAGGGCGGCGGGGTCAGTATCCCATCGCGCACCCATCCTTGCGCGGATCGGAACCGGCTGTCAAAAGGCCGGTGTCCCAGTCGATGCTGATGGCTTGCGAGCCACCAATGGGCTTTCCTGCTGGTCGTATGTCATGGCCGATGTGGCGCAGAGCGTCGCGCACATCGTCTGGAATTGGTGCCTCGACCTCGACGAAATCACTGAACGGGTTCGGGAAGAAGCGCGGCAAGTCCTGCGCCATCTGAACATCCATCCGGTAATCGAAATGGCGGGTCAGGAACTGCATATGTCCAAAGGCCTGATATTCGCCGCCCATGACGCCGTAGCTCATGGTGACCCGGCCATCCCTCGTCACCATGCCCGGGATCAGCGTGTGAAGCGGTCGCTTGCCGGGCGCGACACCGTTCGGATGGTCGGCATCGACAACAAAACCCTGCCCGCGATTATGCAGCATGACACCGCTTTCGGGGGCCATGATCCCCGATCCGAAATTGTCATAGAGCGAGTTGATGAAGCTGCAGGCATTCCGGTCACGGTCGACAACGGTGATGTAGACCGTGCTGCTGTGGCGTGGCAGCCTGCTTGGCGGCAGCGGGTCAAGCCGGGCGTCCGGCGTGATCTGGCGCCGCAACGAATCGCCATAGGCCGGGTCGATCATCTCCCGCACCGGCACGTCGGCCTGTGCCGGATCGGCCAGCACAAGGCCGCGATCACGATAGGCAAGGCGGCCGGCCTCGATCTCAAGATGCAGTCTCTCGGGCGTGATCGGATTTCCGTCGTCAGGTGCCATGCCGGTCATGATGTTGAGCAGCATCAGCGCGATCACCCCCT
>Ga0181580_10000603_pt1 | contig 27212 bp, 25 predicted proteins | sample 071ome_23_FD_132413 | JGI IMG/M metagenome (GOLD analysis project Ga0181580, IMG submission 132413) | Coastal salt marsh microbial communities from the Groves Creek Marsh, Skidaway Island, Georgia - 071403BT metaG (megahit assembly) | ecosystem: Environmental > Aquatic > Marine > Intertidal... | reverse complement strand
CAATCCTCCCGATCGCCGAGCACCAATCTCAACGCGCCACTCGTAACTATCCTGATTTGCGATGTCTTCGATCGTTTCACCTGAGCCTATTCGCTCTTTTACGTCCATCAGGATAGCCTGTCGTTGTGCGTCTCTTGCAATGGCCGTAAGCTCTTCACGGATCTGCGCTTCCACTTCATCCAGAGCCAACTTCCTCGATGGCAACTTCTCTGAAATTCGCGTGACCAAAAATCGGTTATCGGATAATTCCAGCACTGCCGAATTATTGCCAAAGTCATACACGTCCTCTCCGAACAGCGCATCCCTTACTACGGCACTGTCGAAGGGCGCAGTACCGGTGGTGCGGCTAACCCCCGAGACGGTCTCAACGCTTAGACCCAGAACATCGGCTGGCTGGCCAAGATCTCCGGCATTGAAGACCAGATCTCGGAGGCTATCCGCCGTCGCCAAAAGACTCTGCTCGGCCTCAGAACGCTGTATCGCCTCCCTCAGCTCCTCACGCAATGCCTCATAATCTGGCTCTTCGCTGGCGGTGCGCTCATCCACCCTGATGAAGTGAGTGCCGGCCTCAGTCTCCACCGCTGAAGAAATTTCACCCACGCCGAGGCTTGCGATGGCATCCTCCATGGGCTCCGGAAAAACCGAACCGTCTGTGAAACCCAACTGCCCCCCCACTGACGCCGAGCCAATATCGTCTGACTCTTGCTCCGCCAGCAGCGCGAAATCCTCTCCAGATGCCAAGCGCGCCGCCAGATCATCGATCCTGCGAGCATACTCGGCGGGTGCTTCATCCTCTGCTTGAATCAGTAGAATATGTGACACGCTCGCCTGATCGTTGACCACATAATCGGCTTTTACGTCTTCAAACTGTGCGTCAACCAAGGCGTCGTCAACCGGTGCGAAAAAGTCTTCCACCGATAAAAGAATATAATCAGCAACTACCTGTTCCTCGGAAACGAATCGATCCAAATCGGCACCATAGAATGCAGCAATTTCCTGCTCACCCACCTCGATTGCACTCTCGATTGCTTCCTCTGGGATCAACAAATACCGCACATCACGCTCTTCCGCACCGGCAGCCGCAGCCACATCCAATTCGTAGTCGGTAGCAAAGTCGGTTGTGGATACCGCGTCCTGAAGTTGATTGAGGACAATTTGCTGAGCCTGCTCTCGCCGGAATCGTTCGGGGGTGTAGCCCGCGTTAGCCAGTGTGACCTTGTACTGGTCAGCGTCAAATTGACCATCAACGAAAAATGCATCGATACTAGCAACTAACTCGCCAATCGTTTTGCTTGACGCCGCCAGAGATTGGCCTTCAGCCTCTTGCAGCAGCAGATTGCGCTCAATAAGCCCCTCTAGGGCCCGGGGACTTATTCGATCATCATCAAGCATCGCGGGGTCAACGTCCTCGCCAAATATCTGCATGAGCTGCCGCTTTTGATTTTCAACGGCAATCTGGAGTTCCTGAGGGGTTATTTCGACACCGTTGACCTCTGCCACGGAGGTACCGCTGCCACCGAACAGGACGGACTCAAGACCAAAGCCGGCAAAAGACAGAACTATTAGCAATACCAATACGCGCGCCCCGGTACTCTGTGCACCGGATCTCAATGACTGCATCATAATTTGTGTACGTCCATTCTCGAGTCACAACGGTCCAACGTAGGTAACGTCGACCATAAAAAAGGCGCCAAAGCGCCTTGATTAGACGCTCCGGGTTCCCAGAGCGCCAAACTGTCTTTTAACTAAAACGCCCTGTTAGTTACAGGCGTCCTTCAGAGCTTTACCAGCCTTGAAGCTGGGCGCGTTAGAGGCGGCAATCTGTATCGTCTCCCCTGTGCGCGGATTCCGGCCTTCTCTCGCTGCACGATGCTTCACCTGGAAGGTGCCGAAACCCACAAGTGATACGGTTTCCTGCTTGCTAAGCGCAGAAGTAATGGCGCCCAGTGCAGCATCGAGCGCTCGACCCGCTGAGGCTTTGGACAGGTCTGCTTCAGCAGCGATAGCATCAATTAGATCATTCTTATTCACGGAGTTACCCCTCTTTGTTGTTAGTGCGTCGGACAATGATGAAACCTTTCGTACGCTTGACAAGGGTATACCGCGTTTCCGCTGGGGGTCAACGCTAAACGGCCATTTTATGAGGGTATGTCACCCTTTCCGCCCCAACTGCAGCTCTATTCACGGTGGATTAATGTGCTGGCGGACGCAACGGCTCCTCATCGGCTTCGATGCTGGTCGAGTTAACCGCTGGCTCTGCTAGGTAGGCCTCGTCGGATAAGGGGTCGGGCACCTGTTCAAGGGCAACAGCCAGCACCTCGTCAATCCACTTCACCGCCATGATGGTCAAATTTTCTGTGATGTTGGAAGGTATTTCAGCAAGATCCCGTTCGTTCTCTTTCGGAATGACGACTGTTTTGATACCCCCCCGACGCGCGGCGAGCAGCTTTTCTTTGAGTCCACCGATGGGAAGAACCTCCCCCCTCAGGGTAATCTCACCGGTCATTGCCACGTCCGCCCTTACAGGGATTTGAGTCGCGACGCTAACGAGAGCGGTGCACATCGCAATGCCCGCAGAAGGGCCGTCTTTTGGAGTCGCCCCCTCGGGGACGTGAATATGAATATCATGCCGGTCGTGATAAGCAGCAGGCACGCCCAACTGCTGAGAGCGCGAGCGGACCACGGTTAGTGCCGCTTGGATGGACTCCTGCATCACGTCACCAAGGGACCCCGTTTTAACTTGTCTCCCTTTGCCAGCAACCGCCGCCGCCTCAATCGTGAGTAACTCCCCACCGACCGAGGTCCACGCCAATCCTGTGACCTGCCCAATGTGATTCTCGTCCTCGGCGATGCCAAAGTTAAACTTTCTCACACCAAGTAAGTCAGCCAGCATGTCACTGGTGACCGTTACGGAACCATCCGACTCGCCCGTCGCGAAGCGCTTCACCATCTTTCTGCATATCTTCGCGATTTCGCGCTCCAGAGACCTGACACCCGCCTCCCGCGTGTAGTACCTGATCACATCGAGCAATGCTTGCTCATCAATGCTCATCTCGCCTGCTTTGAGACCGTTCTGTCGAACCTGCTTCGGGAGTAAATAGCGTTCGCAGATATTAAGCTTCTCGTCCTCCGTATAGCCTGGAAGCCGTATAACTTCCAGTCGATCCAATAGAGGCCCCGGAATGTTCATGGTGTTTGAGGTGCACACGAACATCACGTCCGAAAGATCGTAATCGACCTCCAGATAATGGTCGTTGAACGCGTGGTTCTGCTCTGGATCGAGCACTTCGAGCATCGCCGACGCAGGATCACCCCGGTGATCCATCCCCATTTTGTCGATTTCATCCAATAGAAAGAGGGGGTTACGCACTCCTGTCTTGGCCATTTTCTGGAGCAACTTACCCGGCATTGAGCCAATGTAAGTCCTCCGATGACCGCGGATTTCTGCTTCGTCGCGGACTCCACCGAGAGCCATTCGAACAAATTTTCGGTTGGTTGCACGTGCCATAGATTCGCCGAGGGATGTCTTACCCACTCCCGGTGGCCCAACCAAACAAAGCACCGGGCCTTTAATTTTTCGTACGCGCTTTTGAACCGCCAGATACTCTAGAATTCTGTCTTTCACTTCCTCGAGTCCGTAGTGGTCCTCATTGAGTATCTTCGCTGCCCGACCAAGATCGTGCTTGATCTTGCTTCGCTTCTTCCATGGCACACTCACCATCCAGTCAATATAGCCGCGAAGCACCGAGGCTTCTGCAGACATGGGGGACATCATTTTTAACTTGTTCAGCTCGGCAATCGCTTTTGACCTTGCTTCGTCGGGCATTTGTGCTTCGTCGATACGCGTCTGGAGCTCATCAACTTCGTTAGGCGCATCATCCATCTCACCCAGTTCTTTTTGAATCGCTTTCATTTGCTCGTTCAGGTAGTACTCCCGCTGGCTTTTCTCCATTTGCTTCTTGACCCGGCCGCGAATTCGCTTCTCTACCTGAAAGAGATCAATTTCTGCGTCCATCAAACCAAGCAAATGATTCAGCCGCTCCCCAAGCGACGCTATTTCCAGAACCCGCTGCTTTTCCTCAAGATCAACGTTCATATGGGCGGCGATAGTATCGGCCAGACGGCCTGGCTCCTCGATCCCTGAAAGGGAAGTCAGCACCTCGGTGGGTACCTTTTTGCTCATGCCAACGTACTTCTCAAACTGTTCAACGACGGTGGCGACGAGCTCTTTGGCCTCGTCTTCCGGCAAGTCGTCTGTTTCAATTTGGCGGCAATGCGCCACCGTGTAGGGGCCATCGTCATTCATCAATTCAATGGCGGCACGGAATTCGCCTTCTACGAGCACCTTAATGGTGCCATCGGGAAGTTTCAGTAATTGAAGGATGTTGGAGACCGTGCCAACTTGATAGAGGTCGTCAACGCTCGGGGAGTCCTCCGAGGCGTTCCGCTGAGCGACAAGTAATACCTGCTTGTCACCCCGCATTGCTTCTTCTAGGGCCTCTATGGACTTTTCACGACCAACGAAAAGGGGCAGTACCATGTGTGGGTAAACCACGACATCTCGCAGGGGTAGTAAAGGCAGTTCGGTAGCAACGACGTCAGTCATAGGAATCTCCGGTTCACTCCCTGATATATGGGGATGATACGCGGGTTTTGCAAGCGCAGCTCACAACATTCTGGTTGCCTGAGGTAATGAACTCGGGCGCGACAGCCCGTCGCTTTTACTCTTCGGAGGCGGCGCGGGCGGATTCGGGCGTCTCGTAGACCAAGAGTGGTTCCGACTCCCCCAGAATAACGCTCTCATCAACCACTATCTTCGCCACGTTTTCCTGTGAAGGTACGTTGTACATGGACTCCAAAAGCACATTCTCAAGAATCGATCGTAGACCGCGCGCGCCGGTCTTGCGCTCCATCGCCTTCTCCGCCACGGCACGTAGCCCATCTTCTCGGAAATCGATCTCCACGCCTTCCATATCGAACATTTTCGCGTACTGCTTTGTTAAGGCATTGCGAGGCTCTGTCAGGATGCGCACTAGCGCACTAACGTCGAGCTCTTCGAGTGTTGCAATGACAGGCAGCCGTCCGACGAACTCGGGAATCAGACCGTACTGAACCAAATCTTCAGGCTCGAGATCAGTCAGGGTTTCTCCAAAGCGCCGTGTCTCGTCCTTACTCTTAACCTCAGCAGTAAAGCCAATACCACCCTTCTCAGATCTGTTTCGGATTATTTTGTCTAGCCCAGCGAAGGCGCCACCGCAGATAAACAGTATGTTGGACGTATCCACCTGCAAAAACTCCTGCTGTGGATGCTTGCGACCGCCCTGTGGAGGCACGGACGCCACTGTTCCCTCGATTAACTTGAGCAAGGCTTGCTGAACCCCCTCGCCCGACACGTCACGGGTGATCGATGGGTTGTCCGATTTGCGAGAAATTTTGTCTATCTCGTCAATATAAACGATGCCCATTTGGGCGCGCTCGACGTCGTAGTCACATTTCTGTAACAACTTCTGGATGATGTTCTCAACGTCCTCACCCACATACCCTGCCTCGGTGAGCGTGGTTGCATCTGCCACCGTGAACGGAACATCCAATAACCGAGCAAGAGTTTCAGCGAGCAAGGTCTTCCCCGAGCCCGTAGGTCCAACGAGGAGAATGTTTGATTTGCTAAGCTCGACGTCTTCAGAGTTTCTGGAGTCGGGTGCGTAGCGCAGGCGCTTGTAGTGGTTATAAACGGCAACGGCCAGGACCCGCTTTGCTCGCTGCTGCCCAATCACATACTCGTCAAGGATTGCGTTGATCTCATGGGGGATTGGAAGGCGATCAGCGCCAGCCTCAGCCGCGGCCTCCTGAACCTCCTCACGAATGATGTCATTGCAAAGATCGACGCACTCGTCACAAATGAAGACGGACGGCCCTGCAATCAGCTTTCTGACCTCGTTCTGACTCTTGCCACAAAACGAGCAGTAAAGGAGCTTATCGCCGTCTGCGCTGTCTTTCGCCATTACGTCCTTCCCGGGTGACTATGCTCAACGTTTGTACCCCAAACCTTGATTGGTTTCGGGCCGTAATGCAAGTCCTGACTAAAATTGTGTCGTATCAGGCGTCTGGTTCGGCAGTTCGGCTATTGACCACCTCATCAACCAAACCGTACTCGCGGCTCTGCTCAGCGTCCATGAAGCGATCACGCTCAGTATCACGCTCGATAACGTCCAGCGGCTGCCCCGTGTGCTCGGCCATTAACCTGTTCAGGCGTTCACGGATAATTAAGATTTCTCGCGCCTGAATATCGATATCAGTCGCTTGCCCCTGAGCACCCCCAGACGGTTGATGGATCATGGTTCGAGCGTTTGGCAGGATGAAACGCTTGCCTTTGGCTCCACCAGAGAGCAGAAAAGCTCCCATGGAGGCAGCCTGTCCAAGGCACATAGTACTTACATCAGGCTTGATAAACTGCATGGTATCGTAGATAGAAAGTCCGGCTGTTACCGATCCTCCGGGACTGTTGATATACAGGTGGATATCTTTATCGGGGTTTTCCGACTCCAGAAACAACAGCTGTGCCACGATCAGGTTTGCCATGTTGTCTTCGACTGCGCCCACCGCAAATATCACGCGCTCTTTCAAAAGCCGCGAGTAAATATCGAAAGACCGCTCTCCGCGAGATGTCTGCTCGATGACCATGGGAATCAAACCAAGATTCTTTATTGGCGGAGCCAATCTGTCGTCACTCATGCTTGTCCTCTTGTGACCATGTTACAGGCCACTCACTATATTCCTTTGTTACCCCTGGGCTGGGCGCGCCGTTGCCAGCGCATCCTGATAGGAGCTTTCCTTTTCCTCGATCGTGGCCGACTCCAGCACCTTTTCAACCAGTTGGTCTTCAAGAACCCGCGACTCTATCTGTGCTAGCTGCTCATTTTCCGAATAGTACCAATTGATGACCTCTTGCGGATCCTGGTAGGTCGAGGCGATGTCCTCGATAAACGACTTCACTTTAGATGGGTCGGCACGCAACTCCAACTTTTCGATCATCTCGCCGAGAAGTAACCCTAATCGGACGCGGCGCTCAGCCTGATCCTTGAACATATCGTCGGGTAGTATGGCTTTGAGATCCATCTCGGGTGAGGGTTGGCCTCCAAATTGCTGGAACATCTGGCCCCGCATCCCCTCAACTTCCTGAGCAATCAAGCTGCCGGGAACCTCAATATCTGCATGCGCGTCCAAAATGGCATCCATGACCTGATTCTTGGTGTGAGTCTGGACTGCATTGCGAAGCTCTCGCTCCATGTTCTTCTTCACTTCTTCCCTGAAGACAGGCTCCCCACCCTCCTCGACCCCGTAGCTACTGAACAGCTCGTCATCCAGCGGAGCCAACTCGAGCTGCTTGACCGCCTTGCAACTAATCTTGAACTTGGCGTCCGCACCCTGCAGCTCTTCAGAGCCATAGTCGTCCGGAAAGGTCACGTCGATGGTTTTTTCGTCACCAGCTTTCATGCCTACGATCCCGTCCTCGAAGCCTGGAATCATTTTCCCCTGACCGAGCTCGAGGCTCTGGTCAGTGGCACTGCCTCCCTCAAAGGCTTCGCCATCACGGGTACCCTCGAAGTCAACAACCACCGTGTCCCCAGAAGCTGCGGCCTGATCAACCTCTTTTAGCTCGCCACGCTGCTTCCGGAAAATCTCGATGATGTCGTCTACATCGGCCTCGGTGACTTCGGCAACAGGTTTTTCTACGGTAAAACCTGATACTTCCTTGACCTCGAGAGACGGCATAATTTCGAAGGTAGCCGTATACTCAACGTCTTTACCGACCTCGAAGTTCTTTGCCTCAATGCGGGGTTGCCCGGCCGGTCGCAAGTTCTCAGAGATCACTGCCTCCTGAAAAGACTGACTGATTACTTCTCCAATCACTTCCTGGCGAACACCGGCGCCAAAACGCTGGTGCATGACCTTCATGGGTACTTTGCCTGGTCGAAAACCCGGGAGCCTCACATTTTTTGCAGCATCGCGAAGCTTTTTTTCGACAGCGCCGTCCACACGGTCACAGGGAACGCCCACTGTTAGCCGGCGCTCCAAGCCTGATGTCGTCTCAATAGAAACCCGCATTAGTGTCTCCTGCTCAAGGTAACCAACCCACTTTTTACTAAGCCTGACTGTTTTATTGGCAACCAAGCGCCCCAAAATGGTGCGGAAGGAGAGACTCGAACTCTCACGCCTTGCGGCACTGGAACCTAAATCCAGCGCGTCTACCAATTTCGCCACTTCCGCGGCGCCATAAAACAGAGAATAGTCGACGAAGAGCGTCGAATCTGAGGGCGCGGATATTCGCACAGGCGCTGTTTCCATGCAATGGTGAGGCCTATGGATTCTCACCACCCCTCAGGCTGGCTTACAGCGAGCGCTCCATTTAAATCATATAGTTCATTTAAAACAGTAGTTTATAAATTTATATTAAGATTTAATCTCATAATAATTTAAGTGGGAATAAGACCCATCGAACCCGGACAAAACAGGTCTTTGCACGTCGCCGTGGTGAATAGCGCTGGACACGAGACCCATTTCGGGCATACTAAACACGTCTGCAGGCGACTAGCGCAGCTTGCAGATACTGAACATCCCAAGTGTTCAGTGATGGCCCTGCCTCAAGAAGCAGGCCTTCGATACATTACTCCTTCGAGTCTTTGGTTGGGCCCCTTCGGGGCCCTTTTTAATGGCCTCAATTTAATGGGGTAAAACATGCCATGAGCGCCGCCGTGGCTAACGCTAAACGGTATCAGGTGATGAAAAGGCTGGTTTATCCACGCTACTTTCCATCAGACCGCTTTAGTGGGTCTTGTAATGGTAGCGCCCGGGCAATTGGACGAAGAAGCTAAGGTGAACCCTGACTACATGGTGTGTGTTTGCCTTTCTGAGTTAAGCGCACCATTTAGATGGTTCTCTATTTTGGCGTTGGCAGAAACGTCTTGCTCTGAGAACTGAACCCCGATTCCCGCCTGGCGATTTCCTTGCGCACCAACCGGTGTTACCCAAACTACGCGCCCGGCAATTGGAATCTTCTCAGGATCATCCGAGAGGGTTAACAGCATGAAAACTTCGTCACCGATGCTGTATTTTTGATTCGTTGGCGCAAAAAGGCCCCCGTTCTCAAGAAACGGCATGTAAGCTGAATGCAGGTCTGCTGCGTCCTTAATGGTTAACGAGAGAATCCCCTCACGACCGCCTTCGCTCATCGCATCCTCTTTTTCGACTGCTCACCCGGTATAACGACTGGCCGCTCGGATTATCAGACCAGCGCTTTATGCAACATCTGACAGCATTCTCGGACCACCAAATCCCGACTTATATTAACGCCTCGTCTATGGGCTGATAGCCACTCCAAAATGGTGTCTCTTGACTCTAATGCGTGCAAAATGCCTCTGGGGTTTTCCGAAACACTGGTGCGCACTGCTTCGTCTACCGTCCTGACTACCAGAGTGAGCGCCGGATCGAGCTCCCATGCAAGCAGCGCCTCCGCCACTGAGTTGGGGGACTGACAACCAACAAGCAAGTTTGCACACTGATCTGCCAGTGCTGCCCATTCATTGAGCGCGCCGCTCTCAAGAAGCGCCAACGCTTCCTTCGGCCGACCAAGAGCGAGCTTCACCGCCCGCCTGCAATCATCATCAGCAAACTCTGAGCGTACCCTCAACCACTCAACCGACTCCTCTTCGCCGGGACAGGGCATTACGAAGATCTGGCAGCGAGACCGGACCGTGGGAGGCAGGTCATCAGGCCGATCTGATACCAACACAATGACCGAATCGCCAGGGGGCTCTTCAAGAGTCTTCAGCAGGGCGTTGGCTGCGCTAATGGTCATCGCCTCAGCGGGGGCTATGACGAGCAGTTTGCGCTCCCCGTAACCTGCTGTCTGCTGTAGAAACCGTGCAGCCTCACGAACAGGCTCAATACCGATAGCACGCTTACCCTCCTCAGGCTCCAGCCACCGTAAATCGCCGTGACTCCCTGCACCATACAGCTCACACGCGTCACAATGTCCGCACGGACCGCTCAGCTCACCCTGCATACACAGAAGTGCGGCTGCCAGCCAGCCGGCAGAATCGATTTTTCCTGTGCCCTTCGGTGCCGCTAGGAGAATCGCATGAGGGTTCTTCTTGTCGATAGCTGTGGCGAGTAACCGCAGCAGCATCTCTGCGTGCCAGGGCATCAAGTCATATCCCATCACCTCTGCACCCGTACCCTCAGGCATGATCAAACCAGTCGTTTAGAGCCTGTCCAATTACTGTGGTGACCTCATCGAGCGTTTTGGATGCATCAATAATAAGCCAGCGCGCCGGTTCCTCTTTTGCCCGCGCCAAATAACCCTCTCTGACTCGGTTAAAGAACGTCAACTCTTCTTGCTCGAATCGATCGAGTTCCGAACGCTCCTTTGCACGCGAAAGACCCAGAGACGGGTCCATGTCGAGCAAAACGGTCAAATCTGGCCGCCGCGCGCCCTGCACTAGCTGCTCGAGAGACGCTATCGCTCTCTGATCGATATTTCTCCCCCAACCCTGATAGGCATAAGTTGCATCGGTAAAACGGTCACACAGCACCCACTTGCCCGCCGCTAACGCCGGCTCAATGACCGTCGTCAGATGCTGTGCTCGGGCCGCAAATATGATTAATAATTCAGCCATCGCAACCGGCGACTCGATATCGGCGCTCAATAGAAGGGAACGTAGCGCCTCACCTAGCGCGGTTCCACCAGGTTCTCTTGTCACCACGACTTCACATCCACGTGACTCCAGAACAGACTGGATGAAGTCTGCGTTGGTGGATTTTCCAACACCCTCTCCTCCCTCGATGGTGATGAACTTGCCCAGTAGCGGCGGGGTTTTCGCTGTCATGGGGAATCCTTGTTTGAAGCCGGTGTGGATCGGTAGTCCGCCCGCCGATCAAGCTGGTAACGTCGCACGTTTTCGTTATGTTGGTCCAGCGTATCCGCAAACGCATGGTGGCCATCCCCTCTTCCTACAAAGTAAAGGCTATCACCTTGATCCGGATGGAGCGCCGCCTCGATGCTTGCCAATCCAGGCAGCGCGATTGGCGTTGGAGGCAGCCCGAAGATTTGATACGTATTCCAATCATTGCTCTCATCGCGCAGGTGTGCTCGGGTCAAGTTCCCGTCGTAGGCATTACCTAATCCGTATATCACCGTCGGGTCTGTCTGCAGGCGCATACCTCGCTGAAGCCTGCGACTGAATACTCCTGAAATCCGCTTTCGCTCTGAACCCACTGAAGTTTCTCGCTCAATGATTGAGGCCAAAATAAGGGCCTCGTAGGGCGACTTCACGGCAACGACCGGTGCCCTCTCATTCCATGCTAGTTCCAATGCCTGTCGCATTGCGTCGTGGGCTCTCTTGAGGATGTCGAGATCGCTATTGCCCGCGATGAATTGGTAGGTCTCCGGGAGAAACCAGCCTTCCGCAGAGCCAGCAATCTCCGTGATTGCAAGCAGAGAGGGATCGAGCGGACCGGAAAGCGTGCTGACCAAGTTGGGCGTGGCATTGAGGCGATTAATCGCCTCCTCAAGGGTAATACCCTCGGGTAGCGTCACCCGATAAGTAATGACTTCCCCCTCCTCTAAAAGCGCTAAAAGATCCAGTGCATTGGATCCAGCAGGCACTCTGTATTCTCCAGCCTTCATGCTACGGTCGATATTGTTGAAGCGAGCCCACAGGGAGACAAGACGAGGGTTCGGTAACCAGTTCTCTTCAGACGCCCTGATCAATACTCTCGTCAGGCTATCCCCAGCGGCTACCTGTAACAGCTTGTCCTCTGACAGCCCCTCGAGTGGCTCGGTTAACGCAGTAGCCACCCAGACAGTCGAGCAGAATATTCCAAACAGAAAACCACCCAGACACAGTTTTAGAAGTCGGTTTCTCATCAGCCCCGAGGCCCCACGTCATCCCAATCGTGAATCCCTGAGTACAGAGCTGATGCGGCTTCCGTAGATGGAAACTCTCGCTCATTTATTGTCTTAATAGAACGTATCCCCAGTACGGCATTACACAGAAAGGCTTCGTCAGCAGCCTCGGCCGTCACCTCATTACAGGAACTGATTAGAGTGCTGTAGCCACTTGCCTCAGCGAGCCGAGACAGAATCAACTGCCGACGGGTGCCAGCAATACCCCTATCAAAAATCGTTGGGGTGTACAGGGTTTTGTCGATGCGCAGAAATATATTTCCGCTACCGCTCGACACCCACTCCCCCTGATCCGACGTCATAATAATGTCATCGTATCCATGTTCCTGAGCCCACGACGTCCCTAGCACCTGTTCGACACGAGCGAGAAGCTTGGCCCCCTGAAAGTGCGGTTGGGAAGAATAGTGAATAGGCGCTATACCCACTCGAGCGGGGTCGGCAACCACTGAAGGTGTGGGACAGAACCTAGAGACGATTCGCGCAGTTGAGGTGGCGGGGATTTTATAGCCTCTTGGCCCAGACCCACGAGTCACTGTTACTCTCAGGATACCGCTTGCTGACGAATCGGCATTCCTGAGCCAGGTGATCGCCGAGCACAGTGCATCGGTTGCAAGGCTACCGGGGGAGTGAAATCCCAAACAGCCGAGCCCAGCCTCAAGGCGGGCTTGATGGAGCGAAAAGCATGCAGCCAGTCCATCGCGGACCCGAAGGGTTTCAAATGCGCCGTCAGAGAGATTTAGGCCGCGATCATCCGCTGGGACATATCCACCCTCTATCCCGTCGACCCAGCAGCGCTCGGTCATCGTCTGAATCAGCCGCTAAAGCGACTGAAAATTACCGACCCGTTGGTTCCACCAAAGCCAAAAGAATTGCTCAATGCGTGATCAATTGACCGCTCTTGCGCGGTGTGGGGTACATAGTTCAGATCACACCCTTCGCTTGGGGTATCCAAGTTAATAGTAGGAGGGGCGACCTGATCGCGCAGTGCAAGGATGCTGAATACCGCCTCAACAGCACCGGCGGCGCCCAGCAGATGACCAATCATCGACTTTGTTGAACTGACGGCGAGATCTTGCGCATGACCACCAAAGACCCTCTTGACTGCCATTGTCTCGGCGAGATCACCAGCGAGAGTGGAGGTCCCATGAGCATTGATGTAACCGATGTCGTCAGCATTCAGGCTGGCATCTCGCAAGGCATTCGCCATGGCGTCCGCCGCGCCGCGCCCATCCTCAGGAGGTGATGTCATATGGTAGGCGTCGCCACTCATACCAAAACCGGTCACTTCTGCATGAATAGCAGCGCCCCGCGCCGTGGCGCTTTCAAGAGATTCCAGCATTAAGACTGCAGCGCCATCACCCAGTACAAAACCGTCCCGATCAGCATCCCAAGGTCGCGAAGCACTCTGCGGATCGTCGTTTCGGGTAGAGAGCGCACGAGCCGCAGCAAAGCCGCCCAGACCGACTGGGGTTGTCGCCATCTCAGCCCCGCCAACCAGCATAGCGTCTGCATCGCCCGAAGCGATCAACCGGGCACCTAAACCAATATTGTGAGTGCCGGTGGTACAGGCGGTGACGACTGCCAGATTGGGGCCCTGCATGTTGTACATAACCGACAAGTTGCCGCTAATCATGTTGATAATGGCCCCGGGCACAAAGAAAGGGGACATCTTGCGAGGACCTGTCGAACTGATGATCTCATTATTGCGTTCGATCGAACCAATACCGCCGATGCCCGAGCCAATAGCACACCCAACCCGGGAGCAATTCTGATCAGTCACCTCAAAACCGCTATCCTGCAACGCCTGAATGCCGGCAACCATGCCGAATTGAATGAAGGGATCCATCCGCTTGGCATCCTTCGGATGAAGGTAGCCCTCCGCGGTAAACTCTTTGACTGAGCAGCTAAAACGGGTGGTAAACGCCTCGGCGTCAAACGAAGTGATCTGTGCCGCGCCACTGGTCCCAGCTTTGATGGCATCCCAGCTGGTAGCGACGTCCAGACCGACCGGGGTAACCGCACCCAAGCCAGTGACGACTACTCGTTTTCCAATCATGGCAAAACCTCTATGCTCACAAACTCCCCCTCAAGCATGTGCAAAGCGACCGCTATATAAAACTAGGCAACCGAGCTTCCTCGCCATTGTCACAGCAAAGCTCTTATGAATAAAAAAGCCGCCCTACTTGGTAAGACGGCTTTTCGATCTCCGCCGATGGCTTAAGCGAGGTTTTCGTTGATGTAGTTTATTGCCAACTGAACGGTCGTAATCTTTTCGGCTTCTTCATCCGGGATCTCGGTTTCAAACTCTTCCTCAAGAGCCATAACCAGTTCAACCGTATCGAGGGAGTCTGCGCCGAGGTCATCAACGAAAGACGCCTCACTGCGAACTTCTTCCTCTTTCACGCCAAGCTGCTCGGCGACGATTTTCTTGACGCGATCTTCAATGCTGCTCATGTTTCCTCACTCTCTTTCAAGTTGATTAAGGGCAATCCCCCGACCGTGGCCAATTTTACCCGTAATTACGTCCATATTGGAAAACTATTGATAGGGCCTTTTAGCCCATATACATGCCACCATTGACGTGTATGGTCTCACCAGTGATGTAACTCGCACCATCACCAGCCAGAAACCCAACGATTTCGCCTATTTCAGCGGCCTCGCCCAAGCGCCCGAGAGGAATCTGCTGCATCATCAGAGCCCGATTATCCTCGGAAAGCTCGCGGGTCATATCGGTATCGATAAACCCGGGCGCCACGGCATTTACCGTGATCGAACGAGAACCCAGCTCTTTCGCAAGTGCCCGTGTGAACCCCTCAACACCTGCCTTTGTCGCAGCATAATTGGCCTGTCCAGCATTGCCCATCGAGCCCACCACCGAAGAAATCGTAACGATTCGACCCCAGCGAGCCTTGGTCATTCCTCGAAGGCAGGCTTTACTGAGCCGGTAGACAGAATTCAGGTTCGTGTCTATTACCGAGGACCATTCCTCGTCCTTCATTCTCAAAAGAATGTTATCGCGGGTTATTCCTGCATTGTTCACCAAAATGAGCGGCGAACCATAGCTTTCGGTAATCGTGCCCATGACAGCCGCCACACTTTCAGGCTGAGTGACATCGAGACACAGGCCAGCGCCACCCAGCGGCGTTAACCAATCATTAATGGCATCAGCGCCGGCCTCCGATGTCGCCGTCCCCACGACGCAATGACCTGCTTGGGCGAGAGTTTCAGCTATTGCCCTGCCTATGCCACGGCTAGCTCCCGTTACAAGTGCCACTTTGCGATCTTCAGTCATTGACTCACTCCTGTGCGAGCTCTGACAGCGTCGACTCGAACTGATCTGGGGTTTCCAGACCATATCCCATCGCGTCGCGATTAATACGTCGCGTCAAGCCAGAGAGAACCCTACCTGGACCACATTCCACAAATTGTCGGCAGCCCATAGCCAGCATGGCGCTCATACAAGCAGTCCATCTGACTGGTGCAACGACCTGCTCGACAAGCAGTCGTCTTATTTCCTCAGGATTTGTCTGAGGTTCACCGTTGACATTACTCATCACAGGCCATTTTGGAGTGCCGATCGACATTGTGGAGAGCTCTCCACCGATTACATCCGCCGCGTGCTGCATCAGGGGAGTGTGAAAAGGAGCGCTCACCGGCAATGGCAAGACGCGCTTGGCACCACCAGCCTTGAGTGCTTCAGCAGCTAGAGCGACTGACCCTGCCATGCCGGCTATTACAACCTGGCCTGGGGAGTTAAAGTTTACCGCGAGCACAGGTTGCCCACTGTCCTCTGTAATCTGTGCGCAAGCTTGATTAATCAGCTCGTCCTCAAGACCGATAACCGCAGCCATAGCGCCCTCACCAACGGGCACCGCCGCCTGCATCGCCTGACCCCGCAATCTCACCAATCGTACCGCGTCTCCGAATCCGAGGGAGTCTGCCGCGACCAGTGCCGAGAATTCGCCGAGGCTGTGCCCTGCTGCCACCGCAGGGTCGCGACCACCACGCTGTTGCCACAACCGGAAGAGCGCAATACTAGCGGTGAGAACAAGCGGTTGCGTGTTTTCTGTGAGCGCCAGTGTTTCCGCAGAGTCAGACTGCGCCATCTGCCAGAGATCGAACTCTAACTGATCTGAGGCCTCTGCAAATGTGTCTTTAACAATAGGGCAGCGATCCCCCATCGCCGACAGCATACCGACGGCTTGTGAGCCCTGTCCGGGAAAAACAAACGCAAGTGATGTCACCTGACCCCTCCAAGGCTCATCATAAAGGTTGCGTGGATGTCGAGTTGCGGCTGCCGGTCATCTGTATCGAGACCGAACGCGCTCTGTCACCAAGAGCAGCGGCAGACGTTATCGTCCACCGCGAGCAGCCATCCGGAAAGTCAGTCGTCGTCGCCGACGTTAACGACTTTTTTACCCCGGTAAAAACCGTCGGCGCTGACATGATGCCGTCGTCGAGTTTCACCTGATGTTTGGTCAACGGTGAGTGTTGATCCGTCCAGAGAGTCATGCGCGCGACGCATGCCACGACGTGATCGGGTCTTTTTGTTTTGCTGAACTGCCATAAATGCCTCCATTTACACCCTGAACCATTCAGGTTCTGGTGCTAACTACTACAATCTCGATTTTGACCTGATGGTCTCTAGCCATCTCCCTTCAAGGTGGCTAACACATCGAAGGGGTTGCTGTTCCCGCGCCTCTCGCTTTCGCCGACCGACGCTACAATCTCCTCGGCTGCCGCAATCGCAAACCCCACCTTGGCTCCGCACTGCTCGTCGCTGTGGTAATTAAATGACGGAAGAACAAGTAATAACTCCTCTTCCACCAACTGCCACAGATCTAATTCTCCATCCGTGATCAGGGGCTCATAACGAGCGGGTAACTTGGCCGCCTGCTCATCAGTCCACACTGCCGCTAGACTGCTGTGGGCATCTACCTCGACTGCCACTGGCGTCAGACACCGCTGGCACGCCACTTCCACAGTCCCTGCGACCTTTAACTTGACAATGTACCGGCCTTCTTCGTCCCTAAAGCAGTCGGCGATTACGTCAAAAGGCGCGGAAGCAGATACAATGACAGCTGACAAACGTGAGAGTCGATCGGCAGACAGCGCTCCTGATACCGTCACTTGTCGCGCCGCCAGTGTTCGCACCTCAACCGTCTTTGGTAGTGCCCCTGTCGTCATGGCGGCGGATGATACGGACGCGGTATTAGCCTGTCAAAAATAAATAGAGGTATTTCAAAGGGTTTCAGGGTGTAATATGACACAGAACACAATGCCCAGTCGGTTGGTTCTGGCCTCCAGTTCACCGTACAGACAGAAGCTCTTCTCACGTCTGAACCTGACCTTCGACTGGGTTGATCCGGGTATAAACGAGAGCACTCTCCCCGGGGAGTCCGCTCTGGGCCTTTCACAACGTCTCGGACGCCAGAAAGCGCAGGCGGTGACCGCGGAAGGTGATGACCCGCTCGTCATCGGGAGTGATCAGGTCGCTGCCTGCGACAATCGCCTCCTGGGAAAGCCCGGTTCTACCGCGGCGGCGCGAGAGCAGCTGGCTTTCTGTGCCGGCAAGCAGGTTGTGTTTTTCACCAGTATCGCCGTCTGGAGACCAGCGCAGCAGTTATTGCGTGAAGAGATGGAAAGCGTTGAGGTATCAATGAGGCCCCTGACCCGCAGGGAAATCGACGATTACATCGCCGCAGATACACCGCTCGACTGCGCTGGCAGTTTCAAAGTCGAATCTCTTGGCATTACCCTATTCAGGTCCATCACTACCCGCGATCCAACCGCTCTAGAGGGTTTACCATTGATAGCTCTTTCAGCGATGCTGAGAGAGGCGGGCTACCGGGTACCCTAGACGCTTACTTACCCGACGGCAGCTTATTTAGCACCGCTGTGAGCTCATCTGGCAGTGGGCTCTCAAGAGACAGCTCCTCACCATCCAACTGAAAGCGCAGGCTCGCTGCATGTAGGAAAAGGCGTGGCAATCCAATAGCGCCCGTCAGCGTCTCGGTGGCGGGTGTCGAATATTTCTCGTCACCTAAAATGGGGAAGCCCGCGTGGCGACAATGGACTCGGATCTGATGGGTCCTGCCAGTGATAGGCTTTGCCTCTATCAGAGTTGCGCCTTGCAAACGCCGCAGAACACGAAATTCGGTCCGCGCCCCCTTCCCCGACGCAGTCACTTTAACCAGACGCTCACCCGAGGGCAGCGAATACTTTTCCAACGGCGCGTCGATATGCGTTAGCGAAGCAGGCCATCGTCCGGCAATGAGGCACTGATAGCGCTTATCAACGCCGTCTTTTCGAAGCAGTCCATGCAACGTCCTCAGGGTCGCCGCCCGCCTGGCTATCATAATTAGGCCGGAGGTATCCCGGTCGAGGCGATGAACCAATTCCAGATAACGCTCATCCGGGTACATCAATCGAAGGGTTTCTATCAGCCCAACGTCGATACCACTGCCCCCATGCACCGCCAACCCTGGGGGCTTGTCGAGTACCAGCAAGTCGCGCTCATCCAGTACAACGCGCCGACTGAGGGTGTGAATCCATTTTGATGATGTGCTGCCACCTGATTTTCTGGATTCCGCAAAAGGGGGGATTCGAATGGTGTCATCAGTTGCGAGCTTGGTTTCGGGCTTGGCGCGGCCTTTATTAACTCTCACCTCTCCCTTGCGAATCGCACGGTATACGCGTGCCTTTGGAACACCCTGCAGGACACGCATTAAATAATTGTCCAGCCTCTGTCCGGATTCGGCGCCGGAGACGCTCAAAAAGCGCACTGGGTTTGTCTCCAGTGGGTTTTGGTCTTTTTTATCAGGCAATTGAATCACTTAGTGTTTGGTGTTACTTTCGCCACGTCCAAGAGATTCACGACAAAGCGATTTTGGCAGAAGCGGCGTGGTTAGCGCCCGCTGACTGACCAGTCGAGCGCAAGTGGACATTAGCTTGATGCGCCGTTGCTGGCCAGTTTTTTATGCAACGAGCCTATTCTTTGTCGGCAGAACAAATCTTGGAAAACGAATTGGAGGCCGATACGTCGTCCGCCCTCGCTCCGGGGTCACTGAGGAATGAAATACCCCGTTTTGAGTCGAGACGCGACGAGGCCAAATTAAACCGCGATGCTAAGAATGCGGTGCGAGATAAGAGAGCCATTACAGTGATGGCTTACAACGTGAAGCAAGTCGAGCGAGGCCAGTGGTCTCCTCGTTCCCCCATTATCCGGGGGGCAGCCTGCCTACACGCTGAGGAACGCTCTGTTCCGGCGCACTTTGTTCATTGGCATCGCCAACTGGACGAATTTTATGAAAAAGATGTTAATCAACGCGACTCAACGCGAAGAGGTGCGAGTTGCGCTTGTTGATGGTCAACGGCTGTACGATCTCGATATCGAGAACCGAGCGCGAGTGTCCACCAAAGCCAATGTTTACAAAGCCAAGGTAACCAGAGTAGAGCCGAGTCTCGAGGCTGCCTTCGTTGATTTTGGCGCCGATCGGCACGGATTTCTTCCACTGAAGGAAATTGCTCACCAGTATTACCGCAGCGCAGCACCAACAGGCGACGGACGAACACGTATTAAAGATGTCCTGAAAGAAGGGACCGAGGTCATCGTTCAGGTCGACAAAGAGGAGCGCGGGACCAAAGGGGCTGCTCTGACCACCTACGTCAGTCTGGCTGGTCGTTACATGGTACTGATGCCAAACAATCCAAAGGCCGGCGGTATCTCTCGCCGCATCGAGGGGGATGATCGCAGCGAGCTACGGGATGCCCTGGCACAACTGAATATTCCCGATGGCATGGGTGTCATCATTCGCACCGCAGGCGTTGGGCGTAGCGCGGAGGAACTGCAGTGGGACCTGGACTACCTCCTGCAGCTATGGGGCTCCATCGATAAGGCAGCTAACGAAAACAAGGCCCCGGTCCTGCTATTCCAAGAGAGCGACGTTATCATTCGCGCCATACGAGATTACCTTCGGGATGATGTCGATCAAGTCCTGCTGGACGACAAAGCCGCCTGGCAGCAGGCACATGATTTTGTCTCCATGGTGATGCCCAAGTATCAGCAGCGCATCAAGCTCTACGAAGATGCGATTCCGCTGTTTAACCGTTTTCAGGTCGAAGGCCAGATTGAAACGGCCTTCCAACGCGAGGTTCGATTGCCCTCGGGGGGATCTATCGTAATCGACCCCACTGAGGCGCTGGTCTCCATCGATATCAACTCCGCGAGAGCAACCAAAGGCTCAGACATCGAGCAAACAGCGCTGCAAACCAACCTTGAGGCCGCAGATGAGATTGCCCGCCAGCTTCGCTTGCGTGACATGGGCGGCCTGATCGTCATCGATTTCATCGACATGGGCGCTAACAAGAACCAGCGTGCTGTCGAAAACCGAATCCGAGACGCTCTGGAAGTAGATCGCGCCAGGGTTCAGGTTGGGCGAATTTCCCGCTTCGGTCTTCTGGAGATGTCTCGGCAGCGGCTGCGACCGTCTCTCGGTGAAATTAGCGCCATTGTGTGTCCTCGGTGCACCGGCCAGGGAACTATTCGCGACACTAAATCCCTCGCCCTCTCCATTTTGCGTCTGCTACAGGAAGAGGCCGGAAAAGAGCGAACAGCGGAGGTCCGCGCCATGGTCCCTGTGGACGTCGCGGCCTTTCTGCTCAACGAGAAACGGAGCGCCGTTAACGATATCGAGACCTCGACGAATGTACGGGTTCTCATTATCCCCAATCCTCATCTGGAGACCCCCCACTTCGAGGTTATCCGCTTGCGCGATGATGAAGTAGAGGAAGACGCCGCAGCGAGCTATGAAATAGAGCTCGATACCCCCGATCCTATTGCCATCCGAGATGATGCGGACGCAACTCCCGCGGCACCTCAAGCACTGGTGCGAGGGGTTACTCCCCAGCAACCAGCACCCAGCGAATCCACCGCAGCCACTCCGACACCGGTCGTTGCAGCGCCTGCTGAAAAGGCCAGTTCACCTGGCCTGCTTGGCCGCGTTTGGTCTGCCCTCTTCGCTCCCGTTGATGAGGAGCAAACTGACAACGTTACTGAGGAACCCACAGAAACCTCAACAGTCGATCAGGCCAATACCGGAAGACAGCGTCCGACGCGTGATCAGAACGGCAATCGATCTCGGAATAAAGAGTCTCAGCGACACGAGGACGCCGAAAAGAGCCCTGAGCAAGGCAGCGATCATAAAGAGGGCTCTGAGGAAGCTCCTGACGATACTCGTCCCAAGCGCAATCGACGCCGCCGGGGCAGACGTGGTAGCGGTCAAAAACGTCGAGATGATGATCAGTCGCTAAACGCCAATGAGGTGGACGGACAAAGCCCGAATGAGGCTCCAGACGACACCGACGCCATCGACGAAGCACCTAGGCACAGACCTGCTGAAATGCGCAGCGAGGGGCGTAGGCGCCGCCAGCGAGGGCCAAAACCAGAAGCCGCAATACCTGCCCCGGTAGCAGAGATTGAGGTTGAAGGGGATGACCAGAGTGGAAACACCGAGTTACCCGCCGACGTTACTGCGGCAGCACCCCAACAAGTGGTCGAGGTGGACACGACAGCCTCACAACAAGACAGCCCCATAGAGGCTACAACTGCGGAGAGCTCCAATGAATCTGTTGTTCCCGAAAGCGCGGTTGCTGAGGCGGCAAAGGAAGAGGAGGCAAAAGAGACCCTAAAAGGCGCCGGAGCTGACGCAGGGGCCTCTGAGCTTGTAGAGCCCCCAGTTGCTTCAAGGTCGGAACAAATCCAGATGACCGGCACCACTACCGCAGAAAGCCAGCACGAGGGCGATGAACAGCCTCACGAGGATGATCGCAACGGGATTACTGACACTGGTAGAGCCGTGAATGACCCGCGAGTGAGCGCTCGACCTGTCGCGTCTGTAGCAGTGCATACCGCTCATTTGACATTATTCCCTGAACAGGCCGCGCCACCAGTCAGCGTTATGCCGCGGAATATACCCCGCGCGAGTAACGATCCTCGAGGACCCCGGGGTGACCCAGACTTACCCGCTGGCGCACAGGCCGATGTCGACGACATACCGGACGCAGCTAACCAGTGACACAACTAAAAACGGCCCCTAGGGCCGTTTTTTTTGCGCCAGATAAATGATCCAGACTGAGACTTGCTACCCGCGAACTGGCCGCTATAATGCGCGCTCCGGTGGGCTGGCTGAGTGGTCGAAAGCGGCGGTCTTGAAAACCGTTGAACCGAGAGGTTCCCGGGGTTCGAATCCCTGGCCCACCGCCAATTTTTTTAGAAGCGCCTGTGCAGTTGCTTCTTTCCGCAAGCAGGCCTATCGCACCATAATCTGCTGCACCCAGCCTTCAACCTGAGCGCCCTGAATATATAAAAATCCATCGGTTACATCACCAAGAAATACGACTCCATCCGCTCTGTCGAGTGTGCCCTTCACGGCAGCATCTTTACTGGCCGTTGCATACACTTTAAGGCCATCGATCTTAGGAGTTACAACGTCACCCACCACAAAGTTGACTGCCGTAAGCGAGGCTGCAGCATTCTGCTGTGCACTACTTGAAGTCTGGACCAATAAATTCGGGTCGTCTCTTATACTTTTAACGATGGTGTTGTAGTTGTCGAGCAGCGCACCGGCAACCAGCTTGCCCTCATCAGTGCTCGTATACGCGCCCCCGCCTACTGCACCTACGAGACCACCGAGAGCCCAGTCAGTCTTTTTATAGACCCCAGTCGCAGACGCCACTTGGAGGCTCGAGCGAACATCGGCCAATACTAGGGTCGTTTGCGCCTCCTTAAATTTGACACCGCCTGCCATAGCGCCAACCACTGAGCCAAGACCTCCGAAAAGCGAGCCGACGGCAGCACCTATTCCCGCTCCGCCAGCATTGTTGTCTTTGAACAATACATCAGGCGTCATCACGAAGTCTGCTGTGACTAATTGTCCACCACCCATGTTCGAGTTGTTTTGTAGCATGCCGGATTCAGACAGGGCGCGCTCCTGCTGAATATTCTGCATCGCCACACCACGCTCGACCACCTGAAAACAATTTGATGTTTGAACAAACTGACGCAGCAGCCCGGTAGGCGCAGGCAGTGAATATTGCATAAGCACCATAACAACGTGTGTTTGAGGCTCTGCTATGGCAAGCGTGCCTTTGGGCTCCGAGCAGGTCTCGATCACGGGCTCATCTTCCTCACCTGTAATACTGGCAACATCTGCGTGAGCAACACAGCCGAACAATAAAATACCTATGAACAACAGTGGCTTACATAATTTTTGCATGGCGACAACCAACCTAGCGCTTGATTTCTCGTAGCTACGCAGCAAAAAAAACATTGGTTTACCGCCCCGAAGCCATGTATGTGGCAAGGCTGCAACAAATGGAGCTCCTTCGTGCGGTAGTCGCCAAACGCTAGTGGGTATCGCCAATACCGCCGATCCTTGCCTGCTGCGCGAGAAGATCGATACTGGGCGCCCGAAGCGACTCTAAAAACGCTATGAGCGACTTCTGCTCACTTGCGGTTAGCCCGAGCGGCCGAATACGCGCATCCTGCTGGGGATCGCCCCCACCACCCCCGTTGTAGAAAGCGATTACCTCTTTTAAATTCGGAATCGAGCCATCATGCATATAGGGTGCAGTTGCGCTCACATTGCGCAACGTTGGTGTTCGGTAACGCCAGCGGTCCGATTTATTGCCCGTTACCTCCGCGCGCCCCTGATCCGACAACACCTCGGTCTCAAGTAAAACCGAGGGCTTTATGTATACCCCTGGAGCAAGCTGAACACGGCGGGGTTGCTTATCGGTATGCTCTCGCCGAAATCCCACACCGGTATTGTGGAACTTGCCGTCAGTGAACATCGCCGAATGCGATTCCAGCGTGTGGCAAGCCGCGCAGCCAGCCTGTAAAAAAATGACAAATCCCTTTTCCGCCTCTGGTGAAAAATCGGCCCGCGCTAATCTTCCTCCGCGCTCAGGGCTGTCACGGTTTCCACTGTAGCCAGTTTTTCCATCACCCGATGCCGCTCCAAAGTACCAAAGATCAAAGGGTGACGTACCCGCAACAAGAGACCGCTGATAGGACGCCAGCGCAAGACTGAGCGTCCGTTCCGTAAGCCCTTCTTGATACAGGTTAGCGAACTGAAGACCATACTCCGGCATCGCGCCGACTCGCGCTATCACCTCGGCACGCGAACCATTTGCCATTTCGTTGGCCGCGAGTAGCGGAGACTAGACTTGATTCTCGAGGGAAGATTCACGCCCATCGAGAAACAGATTCTCCCGAAACGCCACATTATAAAGAGATGGTGCATTGCGGCGAACCGACCGACCTTCATGACCCACCGGCGTGGCGAGCTCATTTTGGGTAAAACCCTGCTCGGGGATGTGGCACATACCGCAGGACAGTGTAGCATTGGCTGATAATCGGCGATCAAAAAACAGCGCGCGGCCCAAGGCTATCTCCTCGGGTCTCAGACCACCCTTAGGGGGTGGAAGCCCCAGGCGATATTCCGAGGCCTCGTGAATGCGTCCTTGGTTAGCGCCGCCTTCTGATTCCGTATCGTGCAGTACCAAAGGCACAATCGCCTCCGAGTGCGTCACAAAAGAGGAGGACCCGTAATTCTCGCGGCTATCGCCTAAACCCACGCGGTGTCGAGTGTCGCGCTCACTGCCAATGCCTCCGCTACTCGCAGTTTGTCCGGCCACTACTTCCAAGGCGACAAAAACTAATAACCCAAACCCAAGGCTGAAAAAGACCCGAGAAACCGGGGGGGTCGACTTCGCGAGTGAGAGTGCTAGCATGCTTCCAGAATAACATCAAACACAGGGGCCACCATCGTGTATAAAACTATCATTGGATTGCTATCATTTTTAGTCCTCTTGTCGTCGGTAGCAGTGCGCGCCGATGAAACCTGTATGTCCCCCTACATGGCCAAAATTGTGGGGCAAGAGGACTACGTCTACATCTGGACGCTTGGCATGGAGGGTGTCGGTGACGGCGAGGACAAACTTGTGACTGTCGACGTCAACCCCGACTCAGAAAGCTATGCGCAAGTCGTGCACAGCATTTCTATGGGCGGACGCCATGAAGCACACCACTCGGGCTTGACCGACGATCGTCGCTATCTTTGGGCTTCTGGACTGGACACCAGCAAAATCTTTATCTTCGATGTACATACCGACCCAGGCAAACCGCGACTGCACCGCACGATTGATGACTTTGTCGCGACGACCGACGGCATCGTGGGACCACACACGAACTATGCCCTCCCCGGCCGCATGCTCATTACCGGCTTATCCAATAATCGCGACCACGGCGGTCGCACTGGCATGGCGGAATACACCAACGCGGGAGACTTTATCTCCAGCGTGTGGATGCCGACAGACGACAATCTACAAGGCGCCATAAAAAGCGGCAATTATGCCGATGGTTATGGTTACGACGCGCGCGCCCTGCCCCGTCGTAATGCATTGGTCACATCGTCATTCACAGGCTGGAACAATTACATGATGAACCTGGGGAAAATGATGGGTGACGCTGAAGCCATGAAGCGCTTTGGCAATACCGTCGTGATTTGGGATTTGCATGCTCGAACCCCCAAGAAGATTCTCGATGTACCTGGCGCCCCCTTGGAAATTCGTTGCGCGTGGGGTTCGCAGTCGAACTACTGTTTTACCACCACCGCATTGACCTCAAAAATCTGGCTCATCTATGAAGACGACGAAGGTGAATGGCAAGCGAAGGCAGTGGCAGATATTGGAGATGCGAGCAAGATTCCGCTTCCAGTCGATATTTCGATCTCGGCTGATGATGATCATTTGTGGGTCAACACGTGGAACGATGGCAAAGTGCGCCTGTTTGATATCTCTGATCCCCATGCCCCCAGCCAGGTCTTCGAACAACAGATTGGCGAACAAATCAACATGGTGTCACAGAGCTGGGACGGTGAGCGCGTCTACTTCACATCGTCTTTGCTGGCCAACTGGGACAAGACTGCTTCAGCAGAGGGCAATGATCTGCAATATTTCAAGCTCTTTTCGTGGGATGGCAAAACACTGACCCCGGAATTCAGCCTGGACTTTGTCGAAATGGGACTGGGGGCGCCCCATCAGATGCGATTTGGCGCGCACGCCCTTTACGCCAGTCAGCCAGTGCCAAGCAAGACTATCGCTCAAACCGAGCATTAAAGGTTGAGATCGGCATTTCTCAGGCCTGCAGTTGTCCTGATTGCAGGCCTTCACTTACTGGCTCTCCCGATCTCTTCGATGGCATCTGAAGAGCACCGAACCACGGCCCACCTGCCAGAAACTTCGACGCATGAAGCCATGCACGCTTCGCCCCCGGAGAAGCCCGCAATTCTAGCGCCGGGGTACGCCCCCTTGTCCTTCGTTGCACCACAAGCCGGCAGCTACCGGTTACCTAGCTTTGGTGAGGCTCCCAATGGCGAAGTATTAGGTGAGGATGGAGAGCCCGGGTCTCTGCACGAAGCCTACGGCGACAAAGTCGTTGTACTGAGCTTTATCTTTACCACCTGTCACGATATCAACGGCTGCCCCTTAGCGACCTACGTCTTGCAGCAAGTTCAGACCGCCCTGCAGAGCGATCCCGACATTGAGGATAGCGTTCGTCTGGTCAGCTTCAGTTTTGATCCTGAGCTGGATACGCCGGAGGTCATTTCTGCCTACGGCAACCATTTTAGATCGCCAGACTCTGACTGGCTGTTTCTAACAACTACCGGAACTGAAATGCTTGAGCCAACCCTTGATGCCTATGGCCAGTGGGTCATCCGCGACTATGACGAGAGCGGGGCCTATCTTGGGACCATGTCCCATATTCTGCGGGTCTTTCTCATCGACAAGCAAAAGCGTATTCGCAACATCTACAGCACGTCATTTCTCCATGCGGATACCGTTTTCAACGACATTAAAACCGTGCTGATGCAACCTGAGCCTTAACGATCACCCGGCACTGCTTCGCCTATCAAACGATGATCATGCTAATCTGCACGTCGAGTAAACTCGACGCGGTCGCTGGCGGTGGTCGCCACTAACCGCAGGGCCTCAAACACCATTCTGAAACTCATGCAGGCGAACGGAGTCCTTAATGGGGTAAAACCCAACGGAGCACGACATGGCAGGACCAGATTACCCAAAACTCGACACACTAGCGCTGCACGCGGGCGCGCAGCCCGACCCCAGTACCGGCGCGCGCGCGACGCCCATATATCAGTCCGCCTCTTTCTGCTTCCCGGAT
>Ga0181580_10000601_pt1 | contig 27266 bp, 31 predicted proteins | sample 071ome_23_FD_132413 | JGI IMG/M metagenome (GOLD analysis project Ga0181580, IMG submission 132413) | Coastal salt marsh microbial communities from the Groves Creek Marsh, Skidaway Island, Georgia - 071403BT metaG (megahit assembly) | ecosystem: Environmental > Aquatic > Marine > Intertidal... | reverse complement strand
ATGCGAGAAAAACGGAACGAGTTCTCAGGTGGGAATATCCTGACTGGTAGGGTGTTCATGCATTGTTTCCCCTCTGAAAGGTGTCAAAATAATAAATACTTTTAGAAAATATGACACATTTCTAGGAGATAAACATGGTAGTTTTACGCTCACCTGGGGTTGTTGTTAGGGAGAAAGACCTAACAAACGGCAGAGCTGATATTACTGATGCTAATATTGCAGGTTATGCCGCACCGTTCTTAAAGGGACCTATTGGAGAAGCAGTCACTGTCTCCAATGAAACAGAATTAATTGCCACCTTTGGAGAACCAAGCGCAGCAAATGCTGAATATTGGTTGTCTGGAACCAACTTCCTCAACTATGGAGGAACTCTTTCAGTAATCAGAACTGATTCTGATGAACTGTTCAACTCAGTTGCTAGAGTTGGTAATTCTCTCAGCGCAATCACCGTTACTAACGCAGCAACAAATGGCAAGTATGTAAGTGCTCCTGCTGTTAGTTTCACTGGTGGCGGCGGATCTGGTGCAGAGGCAACTGCACTGATTGATGCAAACGGAAAAGTAACTTCAGTCAACATCACAAATACTGGCAGTGGTTACACCGCTGCTCCAACTGTAACCATCGATCCTGTTGGTACAACTGCACTTGCAACTGCTGCTCAAGGCACAACTGCAACTGCAACTGCTGCTGCAGGTAACCTTGATGGTGGTGCATTGACTGGTACAGCAACAATTACTTCTGCTGGTTCTGGTTATTCTTCTGTTCCTGCAATCACCGTTTCTGGCGGTGGTGGTAACGGTGGTACTGCTGTTGCTACAGTAACTAATGGACAAATCACTTCGATTGCACTTTCGGGCGGTACTGGTTACACCTCTGCTCCAACTCTGGCAGTAGCAGATCCAACTGGTGTTGTTGTTACTATTACTTCTGCTGGTACTAACTACGATCCTGCTGGAACCTATACTGTTAACGTTTCTGGTGGTACTACTGTTGGTGGTGCAACTTTCACTGGAACTTTAGTTGTAAATGCTAGTGGAGAAGTTACAGGAGTCAACGTTGCAGATAACGCAGATTTTGGTAACTACTCTAGTTTTGCTGGCGTTACTCCAGTTATTCCAATTCCTGGCACGACTGCTCTGGCAACTGCAACAATCGCTGCAGATCCAATCAAGATTACTAGAGCAGAAGTTTATGAGGCATCTTACTCTGGCAACACCAGCGGTTGGTTATATGCTTCTAAATCTGCAGGTTCATGGGGCAACTCTCTGAGAGTTTGCACCGTTGACCACGGTCCTCAACAGTCCCTGTATTTCACAACTGCACCTGCTGCACCTGAAATGGGTGACTTCATCACCTCTGGTACGAAGAAAGGTAAGGTTATTGATTGGTCCACGGGTTCTGATGGTAATCTAGTTGTTCACGTTGTTTTAGTTGATAGTACAAACAACGACGCATATCTTCCTTCACCTACTACCGCTCAGCAGTTTGCTAACTCTGATGCAGTAACCATGGGTGGTCAAGCATATGCACTCAAGGGATCCAATGGCGTTGATGATGGATCTGAGTGGTATCTTGCTAAAGAGATGTATCCTGGTTCTGGACTAAAATGGAACACTGTTGCAGCAAGACCAGGAACTAGCGATGACGCTCAAGAGTTCTATGGCAGTGCAGTTGCTTATGATACTGTTCACGTTGCAGTTGTTGATGAAGATGGTTTAATCTCAGGTGCAAAGAATACAATTCTTGAGACCTGGACATATGCATCTAAAGCAAATAATGCAAGAGGTCCACAAGGTGGTTCTAACTACTATAAGAGAGTTGTTTCTTCTGGTAGTGAGTATGTCTATGTTGGAGACACCGCATTTGCTTATCAAGCAAAGACCGAAGCGTTTGAACCAACTGGTAGTAAGTCACACTCCTTAACAGGTGGTACTGATTATAACCTTCTTGCTGGTGGTGGTTTTGATGTAACTGTAACCGAATTAACTGATGCATACGATGTATTTGTTGATACCGATAACATTTCTATTGATTATCTGATCATGGGTCCTGGTCTTGATTCTGAATCGGGAACCAGACAAAAACTGTCTCACCTTGGATCAATTGCTGCAAATAGAAAAGATTGTATTGCATTCGGTTCACCACACAAAGGAAATATTATTTCTGCTGGTGGTACTGCACTTGCTAATGCAGATATTGTTAAGAACATTAAATCGTTCTATAGTGCAGTAGGAAGCAACTCTTACCTTGTTCTCGACGGAAACTATAAGTACGTCTATGATCGCTGGAATGATGTTTATCGCTATATCCCTTGCAACTCCGATGTTGCTGGTCTGGTAGCAGATACTGCACTTAGAAACGAACCATGGTTCTCACCTGCTGGTTTCTCCAGAGGCGGCATTCGCAATCTGGCAAAACTTGCTTGGAATCCAGGCAAATCAGATAGAGATGAACTGTATGCAAACCGAGTAAATCCAATCGCAGTATTCCCTGGTCAAGGTGCAGTTCTCTTCGGAGACAAGACCGCACTTTCTAACCCATCTGCATTTGATAGAATCAACGTTCGTAAGTTGTTCCTGGTTGTTGAAAGAGCAATCGAACAGGCAGCAAAGGCACAACTTTTTGAAATCAACGATGAAACAACAAGAAACATCTTTAGATCTATCGTTGAACCATTCCTTCGTGATGTTCAATCAAGAAGAGGTATCACCGATTTCTTAGTTGTTTGTGATGAAACAAACAACACGCCAGTCGTTGTTGACAACAATGAATTTGTTGCTGAAATCTATATCCAACCTGCACGTTCGATTAACTTCATTACCTTGACATTTACTGCAACAAGAACTGGTATCTCCTTCGACGAGATTATCGGTAGATGATCTGTAGACAATAAATAAAATTACGGAGAAACAACAAATGGCAAACATTAACCAGTTCAAATCTAGATTACAGGGCGGGGTCCGCCCCAATCTATTCCAAGTAGATATTGTTTTCCCAAGCACATCATTTGACTTGGGATCAAACAATACCACTGCATCTTCTCTTGCTGAGGCAGGAAGATACCTCTGCAGATCTGCACAGATTCCTGCAGCAAACCAAGGACTTATTGAAGTACCTTTTAGAGGTCGCTTCCTTAAAATTCCTGGTGACAGAACATTTGAACCTTGGACTGCAACCTTCTATAACACTACAGATTTCGATCTGAGAGCGGCGTTTGAGCAGTGGATCAACATCGGTAACAAAACTGATGAGGCACTGGGAACTTATGAGTTTGGTTCTGAAGGTTCTTTTGCTCAATACTTCCAGGATATTACTATTAGACAACTGGATAAGAATCCTGAATCTAAAGGTCAAGCAGCAGTAGATGGTGGTAACAACAAAGTTCTGAGAGAATACAAACTCGTCGGTGCTTGGCCAACTAGCGTTGGTGCAATCAACCTTGCATATGATAGCAACGATCAGATTGAAGAATTTGATGTTGAGTTCCAATATCAGTATCTTGATGCTGGTGAAAAGAACTTCCAAGTTGGTAAGGGTGAGTTTACCACTCTTAGAAACATTGGTTCTACAACTGCAGGTTAATTAAGATGATAAATAGAGTAACGGTCCAGTTACTCTATATTTGGAATGGCGCAATTATTTGGATTTTCAATTAAAGATGAAGATCTCAAGAAGGGGGCGAGGGCAGCCACGTCCCCTGTTCCACCTACAGATAATGACGCAAGTTCAACCATCACTCCTTACGGGGGATGGTTTGGTCATTATGTAGATCTTGATGATACTAAGAAGCGTGATGAAATCAATCTCATCCGCCGTTATAGAGAAATGGCACTTAACCCTGAGGTTGATAGTGCTATTGAAGATGTAACAAACGAGGCAATCGTTACTGATAAGGATGACAGTCCAGTAGAATTAGAACTGTCAAACTTAGAAGTATCAGAGTCAATCAAGAACCGCATGAGAGAAGAGTTTGATCATGTCAAACGTCTTCTCGATTTTGATAAATCTGCACATCAGATCTTTAGACGTTGGTACGTCGATGGCAGAATATTCTATCATAAAGTTATTGATTTAGAAGATCCATCAAAGGGTCTGCTGGAACTCCGTTATATTGATCCATTAAAAATTAAAAAAGTTCGTCTTGTAGAAAAACCTGCAGTAGACGCAGATCAATTTAACAAATACGATTACGGTAAAGTCACAGAATTTTTTGTTTATAATGCAAAGGGTGTAAACAATACCAATCAAGGCATTAAGATTGCTAAAGATGCAATCACTTATGTTCCATCAGGTATTGTAGACCAGGGTAGGAACATGACCCTGAGTTATCTTCACAAAGCAATCAAGTATCTCAATCAATTGAGAATGCTTGAAGATAGCATTGTTATCTACCGATTGTCAAGAGCACCAGAGCGTCGTATTTTTTATATTGACGTTGGCAATCTTCCTAAAATTAAAGCGGAACAATACCTGCGTGATGTAATGTCACGTTATAGAAATAAGATGGTATATGATTCCAATACTGGTGAGATTCGTGATGACAAAAAGCATATGAGTATGCTTGAGGACTTCTGGTTGCCTCGTCGTGAAGGTGGTCGTGGTACAGAAATTACCACACTTCCTGGTGGACAAAACCTCGGTGAACTGACTGATATTAAGTATTTCCAAACTCAACTCTATAAGGCACTCAACGTTCCGCCTTCTAGATTGGAAAGTGACAAGTCATTTGATCTGGGTAAATCTGAAGAGATCAACAGAGACGAAATTAAATTTACAAAGTTTGTAGGTCGTCTCCGTAAGAAGTTCTCTGATCTTCTCCACGATCTTCTCAAAACTCAACTCATTCTGAAAGGTGTTATTGCACCTGAAGATTGGGAAGAAATGAAAGAGCACATTCAGTATGATTATCTTTATGATAATCAATTTGCTGAAATGGCAAATCTTGAACTGCTGCAAAGCAAAATGGATGTTCTTGATAAACTAGATCTTTATGTTGGCAAGTACTTCTCTCAAGAGTATGTCATGCGTCAACTACTTCACTTCACTGAGAGTGAAATTGAGGAGATGAAACAACAGATAAATAATGAGATCGAGGCGGGACAAGTAATTGACCCTCTTGACCAGGTTGCTCAAGATAAGCAATCTGCTGAACTTGACATGGAAACTCAAAAAGTCAATTTAGATAATTTGAAGAATCCACCTGCACCTAAAACGTCAGGAAATTCAAACACTAAATAGTATCGAGGTTAATTATGGAACCCACTAAAATTGTTGACATGATTATGAAGGATCAACTTGCTGATGCTTCTGATGCAGTGAAAGATATGATTATGAACAAAGCAGCACAGATTCTTACTCTTGAAAAAGAAAAGGTAGGTGCGAATATGTTCAACCATTTAGAAAACGAACCCGAAGAAACAGAAGATGAAACTGATCACGGAACAGATTGAGAGTGTAGAATTTCTCGTTGAAGAAAATGGTTCTAAAAAGAATCATTTCATCGAAGGTATTTTCCTCCAATCTGATATTAAAAATAGAAATGGCAGAGTATATCCAATGAACGTTCTTGAAAAAGAAGTTCAAAGATATTCTGAGTCATACATTTCTAAGGATCGTGCATTAGGAGAACTTGGTCACCCCGAGGGTCCTACTGTAAATCTTGACCGTGTATCTCATAAAATTGTATCTCTTCAAAGAGAAGGATCTAATTTTATTGGTAGAGCAAAAATTCTTGACACCCCTATGGGGAAAATTGCTAAGAATTTAATTGATGAAGGAGTAAAACTCGGCGTTTCTTCTAGAGGCGTTGGTTCACTTCAAGAAAAAAGCGGAGTTAACTATGTCCGTGATGACTTCATGCTCGCCACTGCTGCTGATATTGTAGCAGACCCTTCTGCTCCTGATGCTTTTGTTGAAGGTATTATGGAAGGAAAGGAATGGGTATGGAACAATGGCATTCTTACAGAACGTCATATTAGTTCAATTAAGAAAGGATTAGACGCTGCAACTTGGCACAATCTTCAAGAGCGCAAAGTTTCCGCGTTTGAACAGTTCTTAAAGGGATTATAATTTATAAATAAAACATAGAATCTAACAGATTATATTAAGGAGAATAGCACATGTCAGCATCAGTTGACCAAAAATTTGAAACCTTCGTAGAAGAAACTCTTGAGGAAAAAGCGCCAACTGATGGTGCCAAAGGGGCAGACCCAATGGTTGCTGCAACTATTCCCGCTCCTCAAGATACCGCAAAGGACAACCTTGGCGGTCCTACAAACCAAAACTATAAGCAAGACAACGATTCATCCAAGATTGCCAACAAGGGTACATCAAAGGTTAGCGATGGTAAAGTTACCAAGAATGCAAAACCTGGCGATGCTGCTCCTGGCAAACTGAAGGAAGAAGAAGAGTCCACCGAAGAAGTAGTTGCAGAAACTACCGAAGTTACAGAAGAAGAGTTCAGTGTAGAAGAAGATGTTAACGCACTTCTGACTGGCGAAGAACTTTCCGAAGAATTCAAAGAAAAAACCAAGACAATCTTTGAGGCAGCAGTTAAGTCAAAACTCGCTGAAGAAACCAAGAAGATTGAAGAGTCCTACGAGGCACGTCTTACTGAGCAAGTCGAAACCGTTAAGTCGGAACTTGCTGAGAAGATGGACAAGTTCCTCACCTATGTTGCCGAAGAGTGGAAGAAAGAGAATGAAATCGAACTCCACAACGGCATTAAACTTGAGATGATGCAGTCCTTCATGGACGGCATGAAGAATCTTTTTGAAGAAAATTATGTACAACTCCCTGAAGAAAAATATGATGTTATGCAAGAGATGACAGACAAACTTGATGAGATGGAAGCAAAGCTCAATGAGCAAATTGAAACAAACATGTCACTCAACGGTAAGATTAACACTTTTGTTAAAGAGTCAATCGTAACCGAAGTGTCCAAGGGTCTCGCTGACACCCAAGCAGAGAAGTTCTCTTCACTCGCAGAAGGTGTTGAATTTGAGTCCGAGGAGTCCTTTAAGTCCAAACTGGAAACCATCAAGGAATCTTATTTCCCTAAGGCAAAAGTTGAACTGAAGGAAGACATTGCAACTGGAGAAGTTGCATCCCCTGTAGAGGGACCAATGGCTGCGTATGTAAACGCAATCTCCCGCTACGGGAAATAATTATTAAACCACTACTTACTTACTAGGAGAAAAACAAATGTTAGGCATGTCCCAACAACTCCAGGAGAAGTGGGCACCTGTTCTTGAGCACGGTGATCTTCCAAGAATTGAAGATAACTACAAGAGAGCTGTCACTTCCATCCTGCTTGAAAACCAAGAGCGTGTAATTCGTGAAGAGCGTCAGATTCTGTCTGAAGCAATTCCAACGATGAGCACTGGTTCAAATAATGCTGTCGCTGGCGCTGGCGCTGGTGCTGGCAACGCTGGTTTCAGTTCTGATGCAACTGCTGCTGGTCCTGTTGCTGGTTTCGACCCCGTTCTGATCTCCCTGATCAGACGTGCAATGCCAAACCTGGTCGCATATGACCTCGCTGGCGTTCAACCAATGAGCGGTCCTACTGGACTGATCTTCGCAATGCGTTCACGCTACACCAACCAGAGTGGTTCTGAAGCTCTGTTTGATGAAGCAAACACCGCATTCTCTGGTCAAGACGACGGTCTTGACGAAACCGCTGGCTTCACCGATGGTGTTGCTGGTATGGGTACTACCTCACAAGCAGGTAGCAACCCTGGTCTGCTGAACCCTGTTGGTACAGCATCATCCACTGGCTACAACGTTGGTCAGGGTATGGTTACTGGTGACGCTGAGAACCTCGGTTCTGCTGCAGGTAACCAATTCAACGAAATGGCATTCTCGATCGAGAAAGTCCTTGTCGAAGCAAAGTCAAGAGCACTGAAGGCGGAATACAGCCTTGAGCTTGCACAAGACCTGAAGGCAATTCATGGTCTGAATGCAGAAGCAGAACTTGCTAACATTCTCTCCACTGAGATCCTCGCTGAGATCAACAGAGAAGTTATCAGAACCATCTATAAGGTTGCTGAGCAAGGCGCTGCTGCTAACACCGCTACCGCTGGTGTATTTGACCTCGACATCGACTCCAATGGTCGTTGGTCTGTTGAGAAGTTCAAGGGTCTGCTGTTCCAAATCGAGCGCGACGCTAACGCGATTGCACAAAGAACTCGTAGAGGAAAGGGCAACGTAATCATGTGCTCCGCTGACGTTGCTTCGGCACTGTCAATGGCAGGCGTACTGGATTACACCCCAGCACTCAACGCTAACCTGAACGTTGATGACACTGGCAACACCTTCGCAGGTGTTCTGCTCGGTAAGTATCGCGTTTACATCGATCCTTATGCTGCAAACGTTGCTGCTCAGCAGTACTACGTTGTTGGTTATAAGGGTTCCTCACCTTATGACGCAGGTCTCTTCTACTGCCCATATGTACCCCTCCAGATGGTACGTGCAGTTGGCGAGAACACCTTCCAACCCAAGATCGGCTTTAAGACCCGTTATGGTCTTGTTGCTAACCCCTTCGCAGAAGGAACCGCTCAGGGTCTGGGTCGCCTTAAGGTCAACCAAAACCGCTACTACAGAAGAGTTCAAATCAAGAACCTCATGTGATCCATCGGATTCACAATCTGTATCCTGGGACCCGCAAGGGTCCTTTTTTTGTTTCTAAATAATCAATATACTTGTACGTCTAACCGTGGCAGTAGGAAACGCATATAGCAACCAAATTCAAAATAGGAATTTCCTATCTTCTATTGGTTTTAGATTTAGTCTTACCAGAGCAAGAAAGGTATCGTTCTTCTCAAACTCGGCAAATATTCCTGGATTGAGTTTAGGTGTTGCTGAACAACCATCATATCTTAAAAATATTGACATTCCTGGAGATAAAATTCAGTTTAATGATTTTACTCTGAGGTTTATTGTTGATGAAGATCTTGAAAACTACATGGAGATCCAACGCTGGATGAGAGGTCTTGGATTCCCAGAGTCTTTAAATGAGATATACAATCTTCAGAACGAACAAGAAAATACTGTTGGTTATGACAGCGATTCAATGAATATATATTCTGATGGATCTCTTGTTGTGATGAATAGTAACAATAGACCGCAGTTTGAAGTTGTATTCAAAGATATGTTTCCATACGATCTTGGTGATATGCAGTTCGATGCAACAAATGCAGATACAGAATACTTTACTGCAGAGGTATCATTCAAGTATACTATTTACAATATCTTGGATAGAAACGGCAAAACTTTATGATTTTAGATTTGGATGAGATCCAAAAGATGTGGGAAAAAGATGCCCGCATTGATATGGACAACTTGCATCAGGAATCAATTAACGTTCCAATGTTGCACGCTAAATATTTTGAGATTTACAACACTGTAATTCTATTAAAGAAAAAATCAGAACAAAGTCGCAAAAATATTCGCCATGAGCGATATGAGTACTTTACTGGTAAGGCAGATCCAGATGTTTACATAGAGAATCCATTCCCTAAAAAAATTAGAGATAAAGATACTCTTCAAAAATATTTGGATGCAGACGAAAAATTATCGCAAGTAAGTTTGAAGATTGAGTATTACGATACTATCTTGAACTATTTGGAGAGCATTCTTAAAGTCATACAAAATAGGACTTATCAAATTAAGAATGCTATAGAGTTCTTAAGATTCCAAGCAGGTTATGGTTAATAATTATGATCTTGTTATTCAAAAATCAAATGAGGTCTTCTTAAAGATTCAATGTGAACCACATATTGAATATGAATTAAAAGACTATTTTAAATTTGAAGTTCCAAACGCTAAATTTATGCCCCAATACAGGGGCAGGAATTGGAATGGAGAAATTCATTTATTTGATATGAGATCAAAGCAACTGTATATTGGTTTACTTGATAAATTAATATCTTTTTGCGAGAACTATAGATACACCTACAAATTTGAAGATAACAAATTTTATGGAATGCCCTTTGAAGTTAATGAGGGTATATCCAGAGAAGGTGTCAAGGACTATATGAATTCTATTACCTCAATTCGTCCCAGAGACTATCAAATTGAGGGAGTATACGACGCTTTAAGACATAATAGAAAATTATTGATATCACCAACTGCCTCAGGTAAATCATTGATGATTTATTCAGTAGTTCGGTATTACTCAGATAAACAGAAAAAAATTCTCTTAGTTGTTCCAACGACATCTCTAGTAGAGCAGATGTATAAGGACTTTGAGGATTATGGTTGGGATGCTCAGACATATTGCCATAAAATTTATTCTGGACGGGAAAAGGTGTCTGATGCTCCTGTCACAATAACCACTTGGCAATCGATTTATAAACTTGACCGTTCATTCTTTGAACCTTATGAGGTGGTCATTGGTGATGAAGCGCACCTTTTTAAGAGTAAGTCTTTAATATCTATAATGACAAAACTTGCTGATGCAAAATATAGATTTGGATTTACTGGAACACTGGATGGAACTCAAACTCACAAGTGGGTTCTTGAAGGTTTGTTTGGACCTTCCTACAAAATTGTTAGAACTGCAGAGTTGATGGCAAAGGGTCATTTATCCAAACTTGATATTACATGTTTAGTTTTAAAACACAATCCTCAGATATTTCAAACATACGAGGATGAAGTTCAGTTCATTATATCACATGAAAAAAGAAACAACTTCATCAAAAATTTAGCACTAGATTTAAAAGGCAATACTTTAATATTATTCTCAAGAGTTGAATCTCATGGAAAACCTTTATATGAATTAATTGATTCGTCTGTAAAAGGTGATAGAAAAGTATTTTTTGTTCATGGTGGTGTAGATACTGTAGAAAGAGAACAAGTCAGAGAAATTACAGAACGAGAGAATGATGCAATTATTGTTGCATCTTATGGTGTCTTTTCTACAGGAATAAATATTAGAAACCTACACAACGTTGTTTTTGCTTCTCCCAGTAAATCTAGAATAAGAAATTTACAATCTATTGGTAGAGTTCTACGAAAAGGTAAAAACAAAACTAAAGCAATGCTTTATGACATCTCGGATGATTGTACACATAAGGCAAGAAGGAATTACACATTAAATCATCTTATAGAAAGAATCAAAGTTTATAATGAAGAGAATTTTAACTATGAGATTATAAACATCAACTTAAAGGTATAGCGGCATGATGGAAGACGACTTTTACGCAACAATCAAGTTAAAAACAGGAGAAGAAATATTCACCAAAGTATCCCCATGTATAGAAGAAGATAATACTTTTCTTTTAGTATCTAATCCAATTACTTACTCACAAGTTAAAATTAGAGGTAGTAAGGATGGATATAAATTAGAACCTTGGTTAAAGACTACTCAGGAAGATATGTTCATCATTGACATGGATGATGTTATCACCATGAGTGAATCTAAAGATATTCAAATGATTATGATGTATCAGTCTTGGTTACGGGAATCTAAAGACTTCTCTGACTCAGAAGATCCACATGGAATCAGGAAGAAGATCAATAGAAAGATGGGTAGGATTGGTAACGTAAACGATACTAAAGAGATTCTAGAAAGATTATTTAAAGAAAGCTAATATTGTTTCTGAACCTCCACAAAGGTTATTGTACACAGTTTGAGTACCCTTGTCAAGCCTTTGTATAATGAAGACAAGATGTTATAATACTCACAATAGTATTAAATAGATTAATGATAACTAACAGTGCAATGACTAAACGAAAGAGATCAGTACACTATGTAAACAACAAAGAATTACTGGAAGCACTTATTCAGTATAGGGCAAGGGTAGAAACAGACTTTATACAAAAACATCAAAGAGAACCTACCAAAGAAGATAGAGCAAAGCATTGGGAAGGTAAACCACAGATCACAAACTATCTTGGTGAATGTTTTTTAAAGATTGCAACTCATTTGTCCTTTAAACCAAACTTTGTAAACTACATATTTAAAGATGACATGATTTCTGATGGGATCGAAAACTGTGTTCAATACATCCACAACTTTGATCCTGAGAAGTCTCAAAACCCGTTTGCTTATTTCACTCAAATTATTCACTACGCGTTTCTACGTAGAATACAAAAAGAAAAAAAACAACTAGAGATTAAAAATAAGATTCTTGAGAGAACTGGTTACGACGAAGTGTTCTTTGATGATAATCTTATTGATGGTGTTAATTATTCTGACTATAATTCCATTAAAGATAGTGTACACTCCAAGTCTAGGTATCAATGAAGATTGCAATAATTACGGATCAGCATTTTGGTGCCCGTAAAAACTCTAAGTTATTTCATGATTATTTTTTAAAATTTTATGATGACATCTTTTTTCCCACTTTAGAAAAAGAAGGAATTACGACTGTTGTTGATATGGGGGATACCTTCGATAGTCGTAAGGGAATTGACTTTGCCGCTCTTGCTTGGGCAAAAGACAATTATTATGATAGACTTCAAAGTATGGGAGTAACTGTTCATACTGTTGTCGGTAATCATACTGCGTATTACAAAAATACTAATCAAGTAAACGCAGTTGATCTTTTACTTAGAGAATATAGTAATGTAAAAGTTTACTCAGAACCAACTGAAGCAAAAGTTGGAAAAATAAATGTATTGTTTTTACCTTGGATAAATGAAGAGAACTCTGAAAGTACTTTCAAATCTATTAAAGCTACAACTAGCAAGTGTGCGATGGGGCACCTTGAGTTACGAGGATTCCCTGCTTATCGTGGACACACCATGGAAGAAGGTTTGGATGGCAAATTGTTTAAGAAGTTCACCCATGTCTTTAGCGGTCACTATCACACTAGATCGACAGACGGACAGATATTTTACTTAGGCAATCCATATGAGATCTATTCAAATGATATTGGTGATGATAGGGGATTTCATATTTTAGATACCGAGAATATGAATCTTACACCAATCAATAATCCATACAAAATGTATGAAGTTATTGATTATGAAGATGATAATCACCAAACATTTGACTCTAGATCTTTTGAAGGTAAAATTGTAAAGTTAATCGTTCGCAAAAAAACAGACTCTAAAAAATATGAGAAGTTTGTAGATAAACTATTATCTTCAAACATTGCAGAATTGAAGTTAGTTGAGTCTATTGCTGAGACTAATATTGAGATAGAAGATTATGACCCAGAATCTGAAGATACCATATCAATTCTAAGCAAGTATATTGAAGAGTCTGACGCAGCAATAAATAAACAGGAAATTAAAAAAATAATTCACCAAGTTTACAAAGAGGCTTGCGAATTGGTATAATATGTATATTCTTACTTTAGCTGGCAAAGAACAGGAGGGGGCATATTCTGTTACTAATGAAGATGGGGAGCAAATCCTTTACATCTTTGAACAAGAAGATGATGCTACTAGATTTGCTATGATGCTAGAAGAGAAAGAGTATCCAGAACTTACTGTTATTGAAGTTGATGATGAATTAATGATACAAACGTGTGAAGTTCATTCATACAATTATACAATTATTACTGCAAATGACCTTGTAATTCCGCCTGAAGAGAATGATATTATTTGAAAAACTTCGGTATAAAAATTTCCTTAGCACTGGTAATCAATTTACAGAGATAGATTTTACAACAGCATCTACTACCCTTGTTATTGGAAACAACGGTGCTGGTAAAAGTACAATGCTTGATGCGTTGACGTTCTCTTTGTTTGGCAAATCTTATCGGGGTGTTAATAAACCGCAACTGATCAATTCGGTTAACGAAAAAGATTGTTTGGTTGAGATTGAATTTAAGATTAATACCACTAGTTGGAAGGTTGTTCGTGGAATAAAACCAGCAGTCTTCCAGATTTATAAAGATGGAGAACTTTTAAATTCTGATGCTGCAACAAAGGATCAGCAAGTTTGGTTGGAGAGTGTAGTTTTAAAAATGAACTACAAATCATTCACTCAAATTGTTATTCTTGGTAGTAGTAATTTTGTTCCTTTTATGCAACTTCCTGCAGCATCAAGGAGGGAAGTCATTGAAGATTTATTGGATATCAAAATCTTCTCATCAATGAACTCTGTTGTCAAGGATAGAATTAAAACTTGTAGGGAAGAAATAAGAAGTTTAGATTTTAAAAAAGAATCTGTAGAAGATAAACTCAAAATGCAAAAAGAGTTTATTGAAGAAGTTGAGAGACTGGGTAAATCTGACATTAAATCTAAGAGAGATCAGATACAAATTCTCAGTGAGCAACAAGATAAGTTGCTAGTTGAATCGCTTGACTATGAAAACAAACTTCTAGATAAGCAGAATGAACTTCAGGAATATGAAGGGGCAACCGCTAAACTCAGAAAACTTGGCAACCTTAAGGGGAAGATATCTCAAAAGGTAAAAACAATTACAGATGAGCATAAGTTTTTTGACAATAATACGGTATGCCCTACCTGTACTCAAAGCATTGAAGAGACCTTTAGAATAAATAGAATTAAGGACGCTCAATCTAAAGCAAAGGAGTTGCAATCTGGTTATATAGAACTAGAAGAGGCAATTAAAGAGGAAGAAGAGCGAGAGCGTCATTTTTCTAATCTTTCAAAAGAGGTAACTTCCTTAACTCATGAGATTTCTCAAATCAATACTAAGATCTCTGGATACCAACGACAGGTCAGTGGTCTTGAACAAGAAATTCAAATTGTTGCCGATAGACTTGAAAAAAGAAATTCTGAACATGAGAAGTTAAAAGACCTGGAAGAAAACTTCAGCAAAGTATCTAAAGAATCTGAAGATAATAAAGATCTTCTAATTAACTATAATTTTGTTTTTGATCTCCTAAAAGATGGTGGAGTCAAAAGACAAATTATAAAAAAATATTTACCACTGATTAATAATCAAGTAAATAGATATCTTCAAATGATGGAGTTCTTTGTTAACTTCTGTCTTGATGAAGAGTTCAATGAATCTATTGAATCTCCCATTCAGGAAGATTTTTCATACGCATCTTTTAGTGAAGGTGAGAAAATGCGTATTGACCTTGCACTTCTGTTTACCTGGAGAGAGGTTGCAAAAATTAAGAATTCTCTTAACTGCAACTTAATTATATTTGATGAAACCTTTGATTCTTCTTTGGATGGTTTTGGTACAGATGAATTTATGAAAATCATTAGGTTTGTTATCAAAGATGCAAACACTTTTGTTATCTCTCACAAAGAAGGGATGCGAGATAAGTTCCTTAATGTGTTAAAGTTTGAGAAGGTAAAGGGTTTTAGTAGGTTAGCAGTATGAAGGTTTTAATTACTGGTCATCGTGGATTTATTGGTCGCAATGTGTTTGCTGACTGGCAAAGTACTCACAATAATTTAGTTGTGGGTATGGACTTCCCATATGACGTTGCTAACTTTACTGGGGACAATTATGATCTAGTTATTCATCTAGCAGCATTTGCTAACATTCGTGATAGTCTTCAGAATCCTCAAAAATTTTATGAGAATAATGTAGTCAAATCCAAAAAACTTTTTGATTGGTGTAGAGAGACAAATACTAGACTTCTTTATGCATCCTCTAGTGCAGTTGAAGAAGATTATTGGGAGAATCCATATGCCATGACAAAATGGATTAATGAGCAGATGGCACCTCCAAACTCTGTTGGGATGAGGTTTACCACTGTTTATGGACCAGATAGTCGTCCTGACATGATGTACCGTATGCTAGAAGATAAAACTGCAACTTATGTGACTAATCACCGCAGAGATTGGATTCATGTTAAAGATGTTTGTCGCGCTATTCGTTATCTTGCAAGTAGCAAAATTTGTGGACCAGTTTCTGTAGGATCTGGAAAATCTGTATCAGTTAGAGAACTTGCTGAGAAGATGGGGATGGGTCACTTGCCAGTTAAAGAACTGACTCCTGGAGAGAGACAAGACAACGTTGCGGATGTTAGTTTGCTAACTAGTACTGGATGGTTCCCCACCATCAATGTTCTGGATACGATCAATGACAACCCCGAATTGGCAACACCACTCTAAAAAAGAACAGAAGAGAAAACTTAAACCTCAGGCGTTGAGAGCAAGGCGTGAAGCACTGCGCCAGTTCAAAAAGCGTCACATGGGTCGTCTAAAGGGCGACCCTTCTTTGTATAATACGTTCAGTTCAAACAAAGACCAATGGCTGTCAACCACGAAGTAAAAGGCAACCTTGCTCGCCTTCTTGCCACTGAAGATCTTGTGGTCGAACACAAGAAGGTTGATACTGCACAATTCAATGTCCACACCCGTGTACTAACTCTCCCTATGTGGGAGAAGGCAAGCAACACTGTCTATGACCTTCTGGTGGGTCATGAGGTGGGTCATGCTCTTTATACACCTGATGAAGATTGGTTGAAGGAACATAAAATTCCTCCGCAGTTTGTGAATGTGGTGGAAGATGCTCGCATCGAGAAACTGATGAAGCGTCGTTATGCTGGTCTCAATAAGACGTTTTATAGGGGATACCAAGAATTGTCGGATGAAGACTTTTTTGGTATTGGTGATGATGACATTGCTACCTATAACCTTGCAGATAAAGTCAATCTCTACTATAAAATTGGTAATTATATAGACATTCCTTTCAGTGAGTTTGATGAGATGCCAATCGTTCGTATGATTGGTGCGTGTGAAACTTTCTCCGATGTTCTTATCGCAGCAGAGTTTCTTTATAAGTTCTGTAAGAAGAAGCAAGAAGAAGAGACTAAGACTCCAATGGATTCTTTGCAATCTCAACAAACTGGCAGCAGTCAACCTGCTTCAGATTTCTCCAATCAACCTGAAGGTGAGAATGAGAATGATCAGAATCAACCCAGTGATTCTAATTCTTACGGTGGAACAGATGAACAAGAGATTAACCAAGGCACCGAGCACGGTGGAGATATTGGTGGAGAACCTGAGGTAAAGACTGCAGAATCTCTGGAAGACTCCCTGAAAGATTTGATTGCTGAAGGTGCTTTTGAGAATGTTTACCTTGAGATTCAAGATATCGATCTTAGTGCAGTGATTGTCCCCAATAATCAAATTCATGATCTGTTTAAACTCTACTGGCCTGCATATGAGGAAGACGGATTTTTTGAATTCATTGATCAAAAGTATGTTGAGTTCAAAAAATCTGCTCAAAAAGAAGTAAGTTATCTTGTTAAAGAGTTTGAATGCAAAAAATCTGCTAGTGCATATGCTCGTGCATCTACATCCAGAACTGGAGTCCTAGATACAAGCAAACTTCATACCTATAAGTACAATGAAGATCTCTTTAAGAAGGTTACTGTTATTCCAGATGGTAAAAATCATGGTCTGATTTTTGTTCTTGATTGGTCTGGTTCTATGGGAGATGTGATGTTGGATACAATTAAACAACTGTTTAATCTGATCTGGTTCTGTAAAAAAGTTTCCATCCCGTTTGAAGTCTATGCCTTTACTTGTGAATGGACAAAGGTTCGATATGATGACAATGGAAAGGCAATCATGCCCAAACCCATTTACAATACAAAAGATGGAGTCTTTCTGATCACTGAATATTTTTCTCTACTCAACTTGTTTACCTCCAATACTCGTTCCAAAGATCTTGAAAAACAGATGAAAAATATTTTTAGACTTGCTGCATCATTTGGTCGTACTTACTATACAACTTATCCTGTTCCTAATGGGTTGAGTCTTTCTGGAACTCCTCTAAATGAAAGTCTGATTTGTCTGCACAAGATTATTCCTCAGTTCAAAAAACAACATGATCTTGAAAAGGTTCAGTGTGTTATTCTTACTGATGGTGAGGCACCCCCTATGAAGTATCATCGAGAACTTCATCGTCATTGGGAATCTGAACCATTCATTGGTACTGGTTCTATTCATACCAATTGCATTCTTCGTGATCGTAAACTGGGAACTACCTATTCCTTTGATGGTTGTTGGCAAGAACAAACTCAAGTTCTTTTGAATAATCTCAAGGATAAATTTGTCAATACTAACTTTATTGGCATTCGTGTCCTTGAGTCTCGTGATGCTGGGCAATTCATTCGTAGGCATGTGGGATTCTATGGAGATGAGTATGACAAAGTTATGAATGCTTGGAAAAAAACTCGCGCCTTCTCTCTTAAGGACACTGGTTACCATTCTTATTTTGGTCTCTCTGCAAATGCACTGTCTCAAGAGACTGAGTTTGAAGTCGCTGAATCTGCAACGAAGACTCAAATTAAAAGTGCGTTTGTCAAGAGTCTGAGAACTAAAAAGATGAATAAAAGAGTTCTCAGCGAATTTATTGAACTTGTTGCGTGACAGTTCAATAACTGGCACATGGTCGAAAAAAATCCGATCATGTGCCTCTATAATAACTTTGTTCAAAACCAATCACACCTAACTAGATCATGCCCCGCAAAATTTCCGTGAACGACGAAGCACTCATCGATAGTATCAAGGAACTGTATGGGTCTGAACTGACTGCAGCAGATGTCAGGGGGTTCTGTGCATCCCAAGGTTTTAACTATCAGACTGTTACTCGTCGTCTTGAGAACTTTAAAACTTCTCGCGGTCGTTGGAATCTTGAAGTAACTCAACAAGCAGTTGAAGAGATGGAACGTACCTATCAGGCACCACCTGCTATGCCTGCTATCGAACAAAATCTAATCCCTGCTAAAGATGATACCTTCGTCAAGTTTGGTAATTACAATGATATTCGCAAGATTATTCAATCGCAATTGTTCTATCCAACGTTCATTACGGGTTTGTCTGGTAATGGTAAAACGTTCTCGGTCGAACAAACCTGTGCTCAGTTGGGTCGGGAGCTCATTCGGGTAAACATTACTATTGAAACTGATGAAGATGATCTCATTGGCGGATTCCGTCTTGTCAACGGTGAAACCGTTTGGCACAATGGTCCAGTCGTCGAAGCCTTGGAGCGCGGTGCGATTTTACTGCTTGACGAGATTGACCTGGCTTCCAACAAGATTCTTTGCCTTCAATCAATCCTCGAAGGAAAAGGTGTCTTCTTGAAGAAGATTGGTAAGTATGTTCGCCCTACTGCAGGATTTAATGTATTTGCCACCGCCAACACCAAAGGTAAGGGTTCTGATGACGGTCGTTTTATCGGCACCAATGTGCTCAACGAAGCATTCCTTGAGCGTTTCCCCGTGACCTTTGAGCAGGAATATCCTTCTGCTGCTAACGAGTACAAGATTCTCTATAAAGTTGCTGCTTCTATTGGAGCATTCAAAGAAACTGCTGATCTTGATTTTCTGAAGCGTCTTTGTGATTGGGCAGATATCATCCGCAAAACCTTCTACGATGGTGGTATTGAGGAAATCATCAGCACTCGCCGCCTGGTTCACATTATTCGTGCCTATGCAATCTTCCAAGACAAGGCAAAGGCAATTCAAGTTTGTGTGAATCGCTTTGATGATGAGACCAAGCAATCTTTCCTGGAACTTTATGACAAGGTGGATGTAGACTTTGATCTTACTGCCACTGGGGAAAAAATTCCTGTTGACCAAGACGCACCATTCTGATACAATGAGAGAGGATTATAGTGCCTCTCTCTTTTTTACATCATGAGTACTATGACTGAACATTCAAAACATTATTACGATCATAATCGTAATGACTTCGATCGACCAAACCCCTTCACTAGTTCTAATCAAGACTTTTGGGAGGAAGATGGTATTAGTTTGACTGGAAATCCTGGAGCACCTGCACCAGATACACTTACATTTAACATCAATATGGAACCAGACAAAATTGACTTGAATCTTGAAGCCACTTCTAAGAATGGATTCTGGAAGTATGAAGAGGATAAGACTCTTAAAGAAGTGAGGGATTATCTCTCTGGGACATATCAATCCCACTACACTTCAAAGGATTCTAAGACTCAAACTCTGGATCTTATTGGTGGTATTGGTGATGGTGAACCTTTTTGCCGATCTAATGCAATCAAATATCTATCTCGCTTCGGCAAAAAGAACGGTAAGTCAAAGCAAGATATTTTGAAGGCAATTCACTATTGCATCCTTCTCTACCACTTTGCTGGACTTCATAATGAAACTAAGGGAACCTATGAAACTTTCTGATAAAACTATCAACCTCCTGAAGAACTTCTCTGATATTAATCAGTCGATTCTCTTCAAAAAAGGTAATAAGATTCGGACCATCTCGGTCATGAAGAACATTCTTGCAGAAGCAGAAGTTCAAGAAGAATTCCCAAAAGACTTTGGAATCTACGATCTAAACCAATTCCTTAGGGGAGTATTCCTCCATAATCAACCAGAACTTGACTTCTCTAACGATGGTCATGTTGTGATTCGTGAGGGCAAGACTCGTTCAAAGTATTTCTTTGCTGAACCGAGTGTAATTGTTACTCCTCCAGATCAATCACTCACTCTCCCTACAATGGACGTTGAGTTTGATCTTTCTACTGAGCAACTTGAGAAGATTCGTAAGGCAGTTCTTGCATTCCAACTTCCAGATCTATCTGTAGTTGGTGAAGCGGGTGTTGTAAAACTTGTCATTCATGATAAGAAGAATGATACTTCTAACGACTTCCAGGTCATTGTGGGAGAGACTGATGGTGAGTTCTGCTTTAACTTTAAAGTAGAGAACATTAAGATTCTTCCAGGTTCCTATAAAGTCAGCATCTCTCGTAAACTTTTGTCAAAATTTGTCAACAGTGATCATGATCTGACCTATTATATTGCTCTAGAACCTGATTCGACATTCTAATGAAGCAAGTTGACATTCCATTGAGAATAGTAGGTAGTTTTTTGGTTGTTGCTGCTTACTTTGTAGTTCTACATGTTAATGTCACATTGGGGGTATTAATGCACTTCATTGCGGATTGCATTTCTATCCCCTATTTTGCTAGAACTAAGTCGTGGGACGTAGTAATTATGCTATCGTTCCTTCTAGCGATCTCATTGTCAAAACTTATGTCATGACTATAAATCTGACACAAGCAATGGCGCTTCTGTTGCTTTCAAAATGTATAGAGTATCCAAACCTTGGATTGCATTTAATTATTTTTGTGACAGACCCCGAAAACAAGATTGGGTTTAACTAATTATGCGTGATGAATTCCTCTGGGTTGAGAAGTATCGACCCAAAAATATTGAAGACTGTATCCTCCCAAATGAGATCAAAAAAACTTTTAAGGAATTTTTGGCAAAAGGTGAGGTTCCAAACTTGCTTCTTGCAGGACCCGCAGGATGTGGTAAAACAACCATTGCTAAAGCACTCTGTAACGAACTTGGAGTAGATGTTTATGTCATCAACGGATCCGACGAAGGTCGATTCCTCGATACTGTCCGAAACAATGCGAAAAACTTCGCTTCGACCGTATCACTTACGTCAACTGCTAAACACAAAGTCATCATCATTGATGAGGCAGATAACACAACCCACGACGTACAACTCCTCCTACGGGCGTTTACTGAGGAGTTTGCTGGTAACTGCAGATTCATCTTCACTTGCAACTACAAAAACAAAATCATCGAACCACTCCACTCCAGATGTGCAGTCATTGAGTTCTCCATCCCCGCAAGTAAGCGACCAGAGATGGCATCCAAGTTCTTTAACCGCCTCAAAACGATCTTGGATACAGAAGGTGTTGAATATGATAACAAGGTCCTGGTAGAACTTATTAACAAACACTTCCCTGATTGGAGGAGAGTTCTAAATGAATGCCAACGTTACTCAGCGGGGGGTAAAATCGACTCCGCAATTTTGGCGTCCTTTGCGGATGTTAAGACGAATGAACTGGTTAAAAAACTTAAGGAGAAGAACTTCCCTGAAGTACGTAAGTGGGTCGTTAATAATCTGGACAATGATTCTGGTGTACTTCTGCGTCGTATTTACGATGCTTGTTATGAATCCTTGGTTCCTTCTACTATTCCTGCTGCTGTGCTTATTATTGCTAAGTATCAGTATCAGGTTGCCTTCGTTGCCGATCAAGAAATTAATCTTTTGGCGGCACTAACTGAAATTATGTGTGAGTGTGAATTTAAATGAAAAAAGAAAAACTTCGAGCACAAGTAAAGTCTAGGTTCTATTATATCTTCTGGGGAATTGCCACTTTGTCGGTTGTCCTTGGTCAGTTGTATGTTGGAACTGGATATCGTATAATGGCATCAAGCACTGTACAACTTACTGAGTTGTTTACTTCTCTTTTGACCACCGAACTTAAAGACTACAAATGAACGTTAAACTGATCCGCCTCACTTCTGGTGAGGATGTTGTTGCCAATTTGATCTCTGATAATGACGATAGCATTGTTATTGAAAATGCTATTGTTGCTGTCCCCTCTGGTCGAGGAGAACTTGGGTTTGCTCCTTGGTCTCCACTTCTTAGCAAAAGTGTAAAGGAACTTACGATTAGTAAGAACTTTGTCATTTATATTGCAGATACTCAAGATCAAATTGTTGAACAATACAATGAGATTTTTAGTCCAATTATTACACCGAGCAAGCAACTTGCTCTTTGATGTTTTATTTTTGTTATGATTAATTTTGAATCTTTTAACTGGTCTGAAATTTTTGGAACTGCTGTTGCTTCTGAGGGAATGAAGCGAGCACAGGCACGGGGACTTCGTACTGAGGTTATTGAACTTTCCATCGCAAAACACAGTGATGGACAATTGACCTACGTTGGTATGAATGATACTCTTGGGCATGACTTTGTTACAAGTGATGGTCAGCGGTGGGAGTGTAAATGTAAGGAAGGGATGTTTAATAAAAAGGTCCCTAACACCTCTGACATCATTCTTAAAAACTATGCTGGAAATAAGATTGAACGTCTAGAACAGAAGTTTGACTATATGCTTCTGGTGGATACTAAATCTATGTCAGTTGCATACGCACCATATCCTGCTGTAGTGAAGACTATGAAAGTAAATGATGCTAATATCGTTACTCGTATTCACTACAACGATATGGAGTGGGTTTGTCAAAATGTTGTTCCTAAGAAAAAGGAGGACTTCTCCAAAGCACTTCAAAAACTCATTGAGGAGATTGTATGAGTAAAACTAAGGCACCTAAAGATCCCTTAGCATCGTATAAGACACCTCTAAGGTATCCAGGAGGCAAGTCACGCGCTTGTAAGAAGATGGATCCATTCTTCCCTGATTTAAGAGATTACACTGATTTTTACGAACCTTTCATTGGTGGTGGTAGCGTTGCAATTCATATTGCAAAGAAGAATCCAAATTTAAACATCTGGATTAATGATCTCCATCAACCTGTATCAAATTTTTGGCAGCAGTTGAGAGATAAAGGTTATGAAATGGAAAAAAAACTTCAAGAGTTGAAGTCCAGATTTCCAGATCAATCTTCTGCTCATGGATTGTTTTTACAGGCAAAAGAATATTTGGATATTACTCCTGTAGAGAGTCAAGATCTTTTTTGGGCAGCATGTTCTTTTTACATCATCAATAAGTGCTCTTTTTCTGGTCTTACACAATCCTCTGCATTTTCAAAGCAGGCATCGGATAGTAACTTCTCTATGAAGGGAATTCTAAAACTATCTGTTTATCAGAAGTTGATTCAGAATTGGAAGATTACTAATCTTTCTTATGAAGATTTGTTGGAAGAGTCTTCACCTAAGTCTGGAGTTTTTGTTTATCTAGATCCACCATACGACATTAAAGACAATCTCTATGGGAAGAATGGTTCTACTCACAAGGGATTTGATCACGATAAATTTGCGGAAGATTGTAATAATTCTTCTACAGACATGATGATCAGTTATAACTCTGATCAGTTAGTAAAGGATCGTTTTACCGATTCAAAATGGAGAGCATCTGAATTTGATCTCACATATACGATGCGATCTGTTGGTGATTATATGAGAGATCAAAAAACCCGTAAAGAATTGCTATTGATGAATTATGAAAGTGGAAGTCAAGTTGTATAAGGCAGGAACTGTCTTTAAAGAAGAGGTTATTGCGACTGACTATCAGGATGCTCGCAAGGTTGCTCTTGCACGTAATCCTGGTGCTCAAGTAATTAGTGTAACTGCAGTGTTTAAGTGATGGAACTAAAAGATTGGTTGAACTCTATTAATCACACTAAAGAAAATCTATTACAACAAGATCCCGACAGCATTAAGAAGTATCCAGCATTTATTGTTAATAAGTGTCTATCTTCTCATCTTGATGCTGTTTTGTTTGCCAACGAAATGAATATGAATTCGCATATTAGTAATGATATGCAATATTCCTTTTATATAAATACTCTGAGGAAGCGTAAGAGATTCTCTCCCTGGCTCCGAAAGGATAAGATTAAAGATCTTGATATTGTTAAACAGTACTATGGATATAGTAATGAGAAGGCAATGCAAGCATTGAGTATTTTATCTAAAGAACAAATCGACTTTATTAAACAAAGACTTGACATTGGTGGAACAGCATGACAAACAGTATTGAACCCCAGGTAAACTGGACTCCTGAAATGATGGTAGAAGTTATGTTAAATGAACCTGACGATTTTTTGAAGGTTCGTGAAACACTTACCCGAATCGGAGTAGCATCGCGTAAAGAGAAGAAACTCTATCAATCTTGCCACATTCTTCACAAGCAAGGTAGATACTTCATTACGCATTTTAAAGAGTTGTTTGCTCTTGACGGTAAACACGCAAATCTGACAGTTAATGATATTCAAAGAAGGAATAGAATTACTCGACTTCTGTCAGACTGGGGACTTATTAGTGTAGTTAATGCAGAATCCATCATGGATATTGCTCCACTAAATCAAATTAAAGTTTTGTCTTATAAAGATAAAAACGATTGGATCTTAGAACAAAAGTACAATATCGGGTCTAAGAAAAAGGTAGAAGCAACCGAATAAAAAGATACGGGGTTCAACACCCCGTTTTTTTATGTTACTTGTATAATTAGTAGTGGATGCCGTAAGGGTCCACACAATACAAACTCGCTTTTAAAGGAGCTACCATAATGAATAACCTCGGAAGATATCATGCTGCCGATTTATCTACGTTGATGGATAAAATCACAAAGAACAGTATTGGGATGGATGAGTATTTTGATCGTCTCTTCAACCTTCATGAAACTACAAAAAACTATCCACCTTACAACCTGATTCAAGTAAATAATGTAGAATCTCATTTAGAGATTGCACTAGCAGGATTCAAGAAAGGAGAGGTCAATGTTTTCACGGAGTATGGAAAACTTTTTGTCGAAGGACAAAAAGAAGATACAGACGCGGACAAGACGTTTGTCCACAAGGGATTGGCTCAAAGAAGTTTTCAACGAGCATGGACTTTATCCGACGATACAGAAGTCCGAGAAGTCACCTTTGAAGACGGACTCCTCAGAATTATCCTAGGTAAGGTAGTTCCAGATCACCACGCACGCAAAGATTACCTATAAATATATTTGGGCATACCCAAATATCGTCGCCGCATTGGGCAAGGGTTGGCAACTATCAACCCTTGCCCGCTTTTCTTTTTTGTGTTAGTATGTTAGTAAACTAGTTAAAAATCATGACAGTTAAATTGGCCGTTGTTAAGACGGGAGAACAAATTATCTCTGATGTTGAAGAGATGCTTCTTGAAGGTAAAGTTGTAGGATACTTCTTTACTAAACCCTGTATTGTTAAGACTGGAGACCCAGAAGTTAATGAAAAGGGTGGTGCTTCGCTTGAAATTAAACTAAGTCCTTGGATTGCTCTTGGTAAGGGTTATCGATTCCCAGTCCCTCTTGATTGGATTGTTACCTTTGTTGATGCTGTTGATGACTTGTATAATATGTACATGACTGATATTCTTAAGTTGGATGAGGACATCCAGAGTCAGTCAATGGTGGTAACTGATGGATGTGAGGACTGCTGATATGGAACCTAAAGTTATCATCTTTCAAACTGGTGGAACTTTGATTTCTCAGTTAGAGGAATCTGGGTCTGCTGATATTGGAGAACCTGACTGCATTCTTGTTAAACCTTTTAATATTTTGCCAGACGGAACTCTGCAACCCTGGTTGGGGGAGATCACCCAACAAAATGAATTCAAAATTCATTCCGATAAAATCTTGACCATCGCTGAACCAACTGCTAGAATCAAAGAACTCTACGCAGGTCTGACGAAGGAATGAGGTTTTATACAAACGTCCAGATGGTCGGAGATCAATTTCTCGTCCGAGGATATGAAGATGGTAGACACTTCATGACCCGAGAGAAATTCTCTCCGACCCTTTTTGTTTCATCTAATAAAAAAACCTTTTACAAGACCCTAAATGGTGAGTATGTAGAACCAATTAAACCAGGAACTGTTAGAGACTGTAGGGAATTTATAAAAAAGTATGATGGTGTAGAAGGATTTAAAATCTATGGTAATGAAAGATTCATTTATCAATATATCTCTGACAAGTACACCGAAGATGAAATCAAGTTTGATATTGCCAAAATTAAATTAGTAACCATTGACATTGAGGTTGCTTCTGAGAATGGATTCCCCGATGTAGAATCTGCTGCAGAAGAAGTTCTTTTGATTACTATTCAAGACTATTCGACTAAGGAGATTGTAACTTGGGGTCAGGGACCATTCAAACTGAACAAGGGTAATGTATACTACAAGCAATTTAATAATGAGTATGATCTACTGAATGATTTTATTGCTTGGTGGATTGACAATACTCCAGAAGTTGTAACTGGTTGGAATAGTAAACTTTACGATATTCCTTATCTTGTCCGTAGGATGGACAGGGTTCTTGGTGAAAAGTTGATGAAGAGGTTGTCTCCTTGGGGACTTGTTACTGAACAAGAGTTCTTTGTTAATGGTCGAAAGCAAATTAGTTATGATGTTGGTGGAATATCTCAGTTAGACTATCTCGACCTCTATAAGAAATTTACTTACACCAACCAAGAGTCCTATCGCCTGGATCATATCGCCAATGTAGAACTGGGTCAGAAGAAACTAGATCACAGTGAGTTTGATACTTTTAAAGATTTTTATACTCATGGTTGGCAGAAGTTTGTAGAATACAACATCATTGACGTGGAACTTGTTGACCGATTAGAAGACAAGATGAAACTCATTGAACTTGCACTCACTCTTGCATATGACGCAAAGGTCAATTATGAAGATGTGTTTTATCAAGTGCGTATGTGGGATACTATCATTTATAACTATCTAAAAGGGAGGGGAATTGTTATCCCTCCCAAAGAGAAATCTGATAAGGACTCGAAATATGCAGGAGCATACGTCAAGGAACCGATTCCTGGAAAGTATGATTGGGTTGTGTCTTTTGACCTTAATAGTCTGTACCCTCACCTTATTATGCAGT
>Ga0181580_10000591_pt1 | contig 27446 bp, 11 predicted proteins | sample 071ome_23_FD_132413 | JGI IMG/M metagenome (GOLD analysis project Ga0181580, IMG submission 132413) | Coastal salt marsh microbial communities from the Groves Creek Marsh, Skidaway Island, Georgia - 071403BT metaG (megahit assembly) | ecosystem: Environmental > Aquatic > Marine > Intertidal... | reverse complement strand
TCTTCCTTGACAGTGTGCTCTTTGAGAAAACCCCTTTGGGTTGTTGCAATCAATTGATCGTTTATATTTTGCACTCCATGCTTCCGATACTCCTCCGCCATTAGTGCTCCCAGAAGAGTCCCCGCTCCCATCTCCATTGCCATTTGCACCATTTCCATTTTTTTTCTTCTCCTCTGTTTCCTCATCATTTTCGCGACGAAGCCATCCACCCAAACCAACACGATATCCAGTTGGAATCTTTTTACACTTTTTGTCACGATAGCAGTAATAATAACCCTGCTTACACGTTTTCATTCTTACCGGAATTGGGGTTACTATTATTTATGAAACCTTGTTTTAATAGTTTTGATAGTTCTGCGGTTGATCCTACAAATAGTGCATTATTTGTAACATTGTTATTTGTTGTGGTTCTTTCACTGTTTTCCTCAATATCTTTCATTTTTTTCTGCAGATCAACCAGTTTATCAGTGGTATCAGCAACACTTTTTATAAGTTGTCCGGCAACTTCATATGCTCTGGCACTACCACCTTCTCCAGCAACCTCCATAATTCCGTTGATTGCTTCTTGACCTTTTTCTATTAATGAATATAGATTTGCACGACTATATTCATAATCTTTTTTTAGATCATGGGGTTTTTCTACTGGTTTAATTTCAGTAACTTCTTTTTCGACCTCAACAATTTCCGTTTCGGTATTGAGTGCTTTACTTATAGAATTAAATTTTTCATCCATAACATCACAGATCTAATTTTCTAGTGGGACTAAAATCAGCACCACTCTCAAAAAAGTCTGTGCTTTCATCAAATCCAAAACTATCGCCAGGTACAATCAACGCATCATCTGCGCTGTTCAGTAGATTTACTTTAGTTCCAACACTATGTTCACCGGCAATTGTAGAATCATATGCCCTCTTAACAGTAATAGTATTACTTGTCTTTTTAGTAATTTTCATAATCTCACTATTAACAACGACCCTATCGTTAACAGATAGTGAAGAAGTATCATTAACTGTGAGAATCGTTTCCGTAAGATCAACGTTTTCCGCTAGAAGAGCATGATCACCTGCATCATAATCTTTTCTTGCAGTTGGTGTGGCAGTATATCTGACTTCCCTCTTTGATCTTAAAGTATCAGTATCGGTGTAGTAATCAACCTGAACCTTGCGGATAATTCCATCAGTACTATCTGCAATTGGACCGAATAGATACGTTTTTGCGGTAAATTGTAATGTATAAATTAATGCTCTTCTGGTGGAGAAATCTCCCTCATAATCATCCTGAAAACTTATACTATCCAGTACAATTGGCACATCTCTTTTTTCCCCAATGGAATCAATGAGTTCGATAGTGATATTAAATGCTGGTTGGAAATATGGTAAAATTTGCTCAATAATTTGTAGTGCATCATCATTTAGTTTGGTCATAATATTCAGTTCAAATCCCAAATTATATGGAACTGGCATGAATACTTTTTTAATTCTATTATTATCGTCTGTTGTTTTAAAAGTTTGAGTTACAGAAACTTTTCTTGATGGATCATATGAGATGTTATTCATCTCAAATGACATTCTTGGCAGCGACATTGTAACTGCCTTGTTTAATTCTGCCTGTTGCTCAATTCTTGCCAAGAATTTTTGAGCAGGACCATATGCAAGTGGAACTTTAATTTCACTCAAGTCTGCATTGTTGCCATCTTTATGTTTTACATAGATGTTATTAAACAGTGTTCCGAAAGAAACAACTGTTTTTCTAACTATCTCGTGATAAAAATAAGTTCCTAACATTAATATACACCAAAGGGATTTGATTCAGTAAAATCTAAGATATCATCTGCCTCAGACTCAATCTCATCGTTTTCAGTATATTTATCATATGTATCATCAGCACTATATGAACTTACTGAATAAGTTGCAGATGATGCAGAACCAACTACATTTTCACCCTCTCTAAATGTTCCACTAACGTAAGAAATTTTGAGGACATTTGACCTATCATCCCAAGATTTGACTCTTGCGGTTGCTCCAGAATCTGATCCAGTGATAACCTCATTAAATTGATAAGTGCCAATTCCAACGATCGTAGTTGGATTGGAAATAGTAACAGTTGGGTTTGATAAGTATCCTGATCCAGGATTTGTAATTCTGATTGCACTTACCTGATCACTACTATTTACAATTGCAACAGCGGTTGCTTGGACAGCACCTGGATTCTTGAATTGATTCTCATTGGATATCGTAACTGTTGGTGCATCTGCATGAGGAGACTTGGTATATCCACTGCCAGGATTTGTTATTGTAATACTACTAATAGTAGAACCGGCACTTACAACTGCTGTTCCTGTTGCGGTTGTTCCCGTGACTGTTTGAACTGAATCAACCATTAATCGGAAGTTATCACTTCCACTTCCACCTCTTGCTTCATAGAAATCATTAGACGGATTGGAACTCACTTCAAATTCATAACCACCATAGACAGTTGTAAATCCGGTTACACCACCACTTCCATTAACAGAATCGATACGGATTATTGCTTCTGTTCCACCCATGCTTACATTGTTTGGAACCAATCTAACAGTTTCATTTACTTGATATCCACTACCAGCGTTCACAGATCTTATCGAATCAAGAACACCAGACCTTGTAGGTGTAGATATTGTTACTGTTGGTGCTGCAACATATGCTTGACCACCAGACGTTATAGTAAATTCTGTAATAGTTCCACTAGCACCTACTGTTGCGGTTGCCGTTGCTCCTGGATCAGGTCTAGCAATTGTAACAGTAGGTACTAATGGGTAACCTGCTCCACCAGAGTCTACTGTAATTGCAGTAACTCCAGTGGAACCCAATCCAACTATTGCAGTATTAATCGAACAAGTTGCAGCTGCACCTGTTCCACCGCCACCTTGGATTAAAATATTTGGAATTGTTGTGTATCCAGCACCTGCATTGGTTATTAAAATTTCTTTAAGAGAAGTGATTCCACCTTTTGTTGTTAGCACACCAACTGCGGTTGCCGTTGTTCCTGTATTATCTAATGGATCCTCAAAAGTAATTAAAGGTGGTGAAGTAAACCCAGATCCATCATTATTAAGGAATATTTCTCTAATATAACCAGTATTGATAAGTGCAGATGCTTCTGCAGTAACACCAACACCAATCATTCTTAGTGTGGTAATATATCCTTCTTCCTCTACCTGTCTATCAATATCAGAAATGGACGTATCAATAACTTCATCTTCATATTCGAAGAGTTCACACTTTAATTGATAAACATAATTTTTCCCTAATTGATAAAAAGGATCTTCATGCTCTACAAACTTAACTTCAAATAACCTTTGACCTAGTGGAAAATAAATTAAATCTCCTTCTCTAGGTCTAGTTGACAGTGGAACTTCACTATCCGGTTCTGCCGCTAGAAAGGGGGATATAAAATCTTCGAATCTTTCTTTTGAGATAGTTAAAGTTACTTCATCTTTAAGTGACATTCCAAATTTTGTTAGAATATCTCCACCACCAGCATATCCCTCATATGTATTAACATATGCTTCAATAGAGTAATTATCATCAAACTTAGATGACTCTACCTCAGTAAATATATTATCTACATTGATTAATTTTCTCGGGATGTATGTAACTTCTACACCATACATCCTTAACTGTTCATTGATCAGAGATTGTACTAACCTCTGTTCAGAACTAGAACCTTGAAGAAAAAAGGGATTTAATGCCATTATCCAATAAGATCGAGAGGTGGTAATTCATGCTCTAGAGACATGGTTTGTTTTAGTTGCTCTAGTTCTCTTTCAGCATCTTCATAAATTTCTCTACCATTTAATTCAATTCCACCAGGAAGTTTAACGCCTCTAAACTTAATTAGATTTTGCCCCCATTGCCTTTTCATTAAAGCGGTCAAATATTTTTTAACAAAACTATCATTATAGACTTGGGTGAATGATGCTGGATCCAATGCTCTATAACAATCAATAATTAAGAAATTGCCAGCAGTTTGTGCATTCCAATCAATATCAAGATACATTCTATCTTGACGCTTATTAAATCTAATTTGCTTATCCGTTGTTAATAAGAAATCAATATCTTCCAAATAACTCTTTGTCATTGCATATTGCAATAACTCTACGGAATTAAAGTAATATAAATCATTTAAAAATAGTTGATATTTGATACTAAACATTCCACCTGAAATGCTACTAGTATCAAACTTAAATACCCTTTCAATTCCAATCACAGAATCTGGAACTTGGATAAAATTGGAATTCTCATAAAAACTTGATGTAAAGTTTCCAGAACCACTATCAACAGATGTTGCCGTAGTAGTTACAATACCAACACCCGTTGTTCCACTTGCCTTTCCTCTATCAATGTCTGCTTGTTGCAGTTCATATTTAAGGAACATTCTCTCAACACCATCAAAGTGCCTTTCATTAAAATATTGAATTGCATCATCTACTAGATCATCAATTTGATCATCATCAATATTGATTTCTAAAACGGGCGCACCTAAACGCCTTAAGCAATAGTCAATAAGTCCTTGGCGTGTTGATGGTTTTGCCATTATCCAACCTCTGCGTTTTGGTAATCCTCAGATTTTTTAGATCTTGGTTTGGGTATTGATGGAGTTTCTTTTTTTGAATTTTGCTCTTCTAGCAAACGCATCAATATCGAATCTTTTTCACTCTCAAGAGTTTTGAGATCATTAGTAAGTGTTTGTACTTTTGCCTCTAATAAAACGTTTTGGTTTGCTAGTGTTGCTAATTTTTGATTATACAAATTCACCAACACATTAATGTCAACTTCACGATTCATGGTTTAGAAAGTTCCTCCGTCAAGAGTTGATGTCCAAATTGGTTTGTCAGTGTATGTAGTAGAAACAAGTGTTGGATTTCTACCAGTTGTTGTTCCGTCTGCAACAAGGTCATTTGTGGTATCAAATGTTCCCTGAACACCAATCAAAGTAACAGTATTTGATGATGTGGTTGTAGTTTTAACCATACCATATGCGGAACTATTACTCAATTGAGTAATTTGAGCACCTTCTGTAAAACTATGTGTGCCATCTAGAGTCAAAACAATTTCAGTAACAGCAGTTAGTATCTGCGTTGAAGTAATTGTATTGGAACTTGGTGCAGCACTTGAGGTTTGTAAACCATTACTATCAAAGTAAACGATACCGTGGGTTGAGAAATCACCAGTTTGATAGTAAATACCTTTAATATCAAGATTACCCCTAGTACCAGTCATTACACTGTTACTATCTGTAGCGTCTGGAATATAAGTCCATGCTCTTTCTGGAGCAGAACTGTTTTCACCAGCACTATCGTTATAACCAAAGAATCCAAGTTTGTTATTGCCAGAACCACTACTGGTATTGTAATTAAATGAAATACCTCTATCAGTATTGGTATCGTATGCGTGAGTAACTGTTAGTTGAGTAGTTGTTGTAATACCAGCAGTAGTATTAGCACTTAAAGTGATAATCTTTGTTGCTGGATCATAAGAACTAACTGATGTTGCCCCAGGAATTGCAGCATCGCCACTGATAACATCTCCAGTATTAATTCCAACAATAGAATCGACTGTAATTGTAGAAACACCTGTTGCAACTTCGGCAGTAACTGTTCTTACGCTAGTTACATCACCGAGTTTAAAGATTGCTTCGTTTGCAGTAACTGAGGTTGAGTTAACAGTGGTTGTTGTACCATCAACTTGAAGGTCACCTTTAACAACAACTAAACCTTCGTTGCTCAGTCCATCGGGATATGGGTCAATGTAAAGAACATTTCCACCGCCCGCTCTGGTTGAGATGACGTTAGAACTAATTCCAACATTATCAATAATTGCTCCACCAATATTACCAAATGTTCCAGTATGATTGATGTCTCCACCAACATATAGATTCTTGGCAATACCAACACCACCATCAACTTCCAACGCTCCAGTATCAACGCTTGTTGATTGATCTGTCGAACGAACTGTAACTTTACCAGTTGCTGCACCAATGTTAAGGTCGGTTGCTGCACCTGCAAAGTTTATTGTTGTTGCATTAGTCTCAAGGAGATTAAATGTTCCAGTTAAGTTGGTGGTAATATCACCACCATCAACATTCAGATCTCCATCAAGATCTACAGTTGCATTATTGATAGATACCGTACCAGTTGCAGCACCAATATCAATATTGGTAGCAGCACCAAATGCATTTACTGTAGTTGCATTTGTATTGAGTAAGTTAAATGTTGCCTGATTTGTTGTGATGTCTCCACCATCAACATTCAGATCTAAATCTACATCTAGATTATTATTAACTGTAGTAATACCAGTAGTAGCACCAATATCAATAGCAGTGGCAGCACCAAATGCATTTATGTTTGTTGCATTGGTGTTTAGTAAATTAAATGTTGTTAAGTTGGTGGTTAAATCTCCACCATCAATATTAACATCATTATCAAAATCAATGTTAGCAGTACTAAAGGTAATTAATTCTGAACCATTAGTTGTATCTAATGCAATATATTCAGAAGTTCCTTCTTTAACTAAGAAAGCGTTCGTTGCATTATCCTCAACAATAATATTGACACTAGCAAGATCATTACCTAGTGCTAAAAGTTCCGAATTGTCAGTTGTATCAATCTCAACATACTTATTAGTGCCTTCTTGTATCAAATATGCATTATCTGTATTATCTGGAAGATTTACAGTTGTAATACCTGCTGATGAAAAACTGCCGCCAACATTCAGGTTTTTCTCAATTCCAACACCACCCTCAACGATGAGAGCACCAGTATCTTTGTCTAAAGATTCTGTTGTAATATTAATTCTTACATCAGCACCTGTAATGTTTAACTGATCGGTGCCATTTTCATCATACTCAATTTTGGAGTCCTTACTAGTACCAAATGTAAGGAAAGTATCATCTGGAATTACAATTTCACCAGATCCATTTGGATCTAAATTAATATCTCCATCAGTGTTTGTAGATGAAAAAGTATTTCCATCTATAGTTAAGTTATCTACGTTCCACTGGTCAACCTTACGGTTTTGATCGAGAATTGCAATAAATCCATTCGATGCAGTTGCCGCGTTCGCTGCTGCGGCAATAGAACCGGGAGCATGACTCATCAAGTCAGTATAATATTCACCACCAATTAATTGTGGTGTATTGCTAGCATCACCAATAAATAATCTTTGACCTAAGTTCGCTTGTGTACCCGAACCAACTGTATATGCAACCTCACCGTAGTTTAATGACGCTGGTGCGGTAGTACCAGTAGATCTTTTGACTCTAATGATACTTGCCATTAGAACGAGCCTCCGTTAATGTCTAAATTCTGTACATTTCCTGGTGTTAGTTCACTAGTGCAGTCCCATTTTCCAGTCGCAGAATTATATACTAAAATCATACCATTTACTACACCAGTACCTGTATTAACATCACTTAAACCAGAAAGAGTACCAGAGCTTTCTCCAGCAATTGATGAGACAACTTTTATTGAATTTTGTTGGCCAACTCTTACTTTTATGTCTGGCATTAGTTTATTACCAATATAAAATCAGGATCTTAAATATATTTATACTCCTTCAAATCCAAGCTTAGATACAACTTCCTGTTGTTTAAGAAACAATTTAAACGAGGCTTTAAGCATCGTTCTCAGTTGCTCAATATCATCAATATCATCAATTAATCTTGCTTGCTTCTCAAATTCAAACATTTTGGTGATAGAATCTAGAGAAATGTCATTTGGATCGAACATTGATTAACTCCATAAGTAGGGATTTGATTTCATGAACATCTTTTTTAAGTTCGTTGATTTCATCTTTTTGTTTTTGACGTTCTGATCTCATTCTAATGTATTGATTATATTCATAAGTATCACAATTGACAATAGCGCCCGTATTTTCATCCCTAAAAAGGTTGTTATGTCCTTCGATAGGTATCATGCGAGTGCAATTGCCCTAAGATCATGGAATTTAGGAGCATATGCTTCATTAGTTCCACTCATAACAATTTTAATAGTAAATCCAGTAAATTCTTCCAAATTATCAGCAGTAAATTGATATTCTAGGAATTCTCCGTCCTCACTTGGTTTTACATATACATCAGGTGTACCGTCATTTTTGGAGGTATCAGTGACCAAATTACCATTAGCATTCTTAGTTGTATTGTATCCAGGGAATAATTCATAAGATTGCTCAATTTCACTAGAATCTGGTCTAGTTAATTTGTATAGTACCCTAAAGTCACTTGAGGAATGGCGATATGCTGTTAAGATAACTTTTAATGATGTTGCTGGTTGCTCAAGATTTACCTGTTTCGAAATATATGCAGAACTATGTGGATCACCAGAAAGTTGATTAACACTTGAATCTGCAGAGTAGTTGGAAACTGGATTGTTTAAGCGATTTCTAATGAATACAAACGATGCTGCTTCTGATAAATCAATAACTGGTGAAATATTATTATCATTTGTATTCATTCTTATTCCAAGAGTTAGAGATTTGTTTCTTGGTAATGAAGTTAGTTTATCAGTTTCGTTGACACGGGAACAAACCATTCTTGGTGTGGAAAGAACATTCGGTTCATTTAAAGATACAGTCTCATATCCTTGATCAATAAATGATGCTTCTGATCCACTTACGCTTGTTCCAGAAACTGTTCTTAAAGTAGATGAAATAGAAGTTCCATCGGGAACTACTGAATTAACATATGGAATAATCGTATCAAATTGGATATTTTGAGATGCTCTAATATTATCACCTCCAGCGGTTACGTCTGAAGCGAAATTTAATAATGTATCACCGCTATTTTTTCCAACGGGTCTAGTAAATTGTAGATGATATGTATCAATATCTCTTCTGGAAACAAGACCAGAAGTTGTTGGCATATCATGTGATCTATTAATTCTTGTTAATGAAACACCATTTAGTTCATACTTACGTACAGAGTCACCAACAGAGTGTATTAGAGATGTTGAGTCATTTACTCCCCTATCTCCAATTGTTAAAGTTCCAGATCCAACATTAGTGTATGAAATAATTTCATTATTTACGATTAGATATCCTGGATTAGATGCAGATACCACAGATCCTTCAAAGTTTGCAAACAGTGATGTATTTGCAACAGAAACTGTAGTATCTGTGGAAACAATTGCTGCCGTTAACGTTGTTACTTGAGTATTTGGTTCTATTCCACCAATTGTAACTTTGTTATTGTCAGCGTGCATACCATGATTATAATGAGAAACCTCAAATACGTTTCCTTCATAAATTGCACTAGGAACTACATTTGATCCTCTAACAATTGTTCCTGCCAAAGATACTAAAGTTCCATCACCTTGTTCGATAGATAGTGTTCCACCTTCAGTAAATTCTTGACCCTTGACACTTGTCAAATACAATGTATCTGTGTTTGGTACAACAGCAACTGTAATTCTTGCACCAGTTCCCTTTCCACCAACTTCACTTGTTGTAATTCCAAGAACATCACCGACTGCATAACCATTACCAGTGTTTCCAATAGAAACTGCATTTAAAATTCCAGATCCAAATCCAAGAGAAGATGCTGTTGCTCCAGATCCATTTCCAGTAATTGTATAGAGACTTACGTTACTGAAGTTTCCATTAGAATATCCAATTCCAGCATTTGTAATATTGTAGTCAGTTCCAAGATTTCCACCACCAATATTTCCACCAGTTTTTTCAATTAAAGCATTGGCACCATTAGCACCACCCTCAAAAACTTTAGATCCTGGAGTGAAGAGAGTGTTATAAGTTGTATTGATACCAACGTTTAGTTTTCTTGGGAACGATCTAATAGCATTAGATTGTAATTTGTAAATATTTGCATCTGGTTCATTAAAATCTGTGGATCCAATAGAAATGATTGGGTTGTTAATGTATAAAGTACCGGATGATGATGTAAACTGTGCTTTATAGCATACAAATTTTAGATCCTCAAATAGACTTGGAACAGAAGTTGCACCATTTTGTGGTTTATACAGATTACCTCCTGTATACTGATTTGAGTATATAATTTGATCAGCATTTGGATAATTTTGAGTCTTAACAGTTGCTTTTGTAGATTCTGCTGTATAGACTTTATAATTTGCTGATGATGGTGAAATTAAGCACAGCGAGTACTGTTTATTTGGTTGCAAATATACTGGCGATTTAAACATTAACTTGGTTTCAGTATCACCATCGGTAGAAGTTGTAACCATTGATGGTGATACTTCTATTCTTGCATAATCTTGAATGAGTTTGTTTGTTGGAACTCCACCTATATCAGTTTCTCTAATTTCAACAAACATTTTCTCTTTGGTATCTTTTCCTGCAAAATACAATCCAATACCAGTTAAGAATCCACCGGTAGCATCACTCCTGAATGTTTGTGATAGTGGATCACTCTTAATTGCTGATAATGGTAATGATGCTGGAGGTCTTCTTACGGAAACACTTTCAGAATAAACTGTTTGATCAAATACACCAGATGAGAAGAATGTATTTTCAGTAAATGAGAGATTTTGGACGTTAGAGTTTGTTGAACTTGATGTAAGTTTAAATGATTTAGAACCAACTTTAAATGAAGATGGGGGAGTTGGTGTTGATAGTGGATCTCTAATAAAGAAGCATCCAATAAGGTCTCCAACTGAATCTGTGTTAAGTGTTTGAGTCCCAACAGTTGCTTGAGCAGAACTAGTTTTTCCAACTAAAATCATGCCTGCTGGAGCATATCCATAGAATCTTCCATCAGATGCATCTGCTAGAGAGAATGTATCAATGTTTAGTACTGTTGATGATGAAGAATATGTTGTTAATGTAAGAGTTGGTGAATATGGATCTTCTGCATAAGTGGTCGTTGGTGTGTTGTATGGACCTGTTTTATGATTTGCTGCAGCAACTCTAAACGAAGACACTTGCTCACCATTTACCAAACCAATTACAGTTTCACCTGTTTGGAATACCCCACTGGTCATGGAAACTTTTATAAGTTTTGGTACTACATCTACATTTCCACTTCCACCAAAGAATGAATAATATGTTGTTGCTGGTTTTAAACCACTTGCTTCAAACTGAACATTTCTAGATCTTAAGTGGTTGTCTGGGGTAGAACTATTGATTAAGTTTCCTAATAGTGATTCTTGCCATTCACCCTGAGTTCGGACAATTACCTCACCTGTGGTATTAATTGTTTTTGCCCAGGTATCCGAAGATGGAGTTAATTTTACAAAACCATTATAGTTTTGGACTCCAAATGGATTGACACTCTGAGATTTTGTTGCAAATTTTTGAGTGATATTTCCCCACTCAACTTGAGAATAATTTAGAGTAACTAAATCACCAGTTTTCTTGATATTGTTATCAAGTAATTGTAAATCAGTAGAGAAATCTGCTGTTGTAATATCAGTGTTTAATTCTGGAGATGCTTGACCCTTAAGGGTATTGATAGAAACATCAGACCCTAGTTCTGTTGTATTTGTGTTTACAGATACATTAGAATCTAAGTTTTTGTTATCAATAATATCAGTGTTTCTGAATGTATCTACAAAGAAACCACTCTTAAATCTATCAAATCCATCACTGTCTTTAATTTGCAGTGCTTTTGTATTCAATTCGAGTAGATTAAGTGCAGTTAGTTCTTCTACTGCCTCAATTCTATCCTCTAACTTACGAATATCTCTCATCGTATAACGCTTGTTATCAAATAGAGATACCTTAATATTATCAAGATTAAACAAGTATGCTGGATACTCAATTGTTGCGAGATCCATAGTATCATCCACACTTGATGGTGCTTTGGGGAAAGTAGATGATACACCTCTTGTTAAAATAATATTGCCATTTTTATTGAGGGACAATCTATCAATTCTTGGTAGATAGAATGAATAGTCTACAGTTGATGATTCGTTAGGTGAAAGAACTAGAGAAGGATTATTTCCTGCAGCACCAAAGTTTCTAGAATCAAAAGCAAAAGGAGAATTTGTTGGAACTCCAAGAGATGCATCAAAATCAGTAACCCTAGGTCTAACATCAATAATATCAGATGCTCTTACACCAGATCCAAGAGTAGCGATACCATTTTTGTATCTTTCTTGGGCATAACTATTAACAGTGTACACATGTCCAGAGTCATTAGTTGGAACAGTATACTTGTTAAAAATCACAAGCAATTTGTTAGTCGGTACATTTGTAGATTTTCTAATAATTCTAGAATAATCATAGAACTGTTCTCTTTGTCCATTATCCAGGATATATTGATTTGTTCTATTGATGTAAGATCCTTTGGTAACTATAGTTGGGGATCCAGATAATCCAGATTCCTCAAATTTAACAGTTTCCCCAATAACAAACTTATTGGAATTTAAATATACAAATTCTATTACAGTTGAAGAAACCCTAGTAACTATTTGTGCAACTGCACCACTAGTTTGACCCGTAATTTTTTCACCAAGAATTGATTCTGTATTGAGATTTAACCCAGAAGAGAATGTTAATCTGTCTAGAGATACAGATCCACTATCAACAGATTCGTAAATGGCAACGATATCATTAACATCTGCAGTGTTGAGAGAAATTATTTCATCCTCAACTCTCAATCCAAACCTGGATGATTGAGTTAATCCAGAGGTAATTGTTGTTGCAGAACCAACTGTTCTAATAACCTCGGTTTTTTGACTTCTAGTGTATACTTTTTGTTTTGTTTTAATATTGCTCTTCTTAAGAGTTACATTAACAGTAACATTTACACCTGCTTCTAAACCAGCAAGATTAATTGAAGTTCCTGTTCCGTCAAGAGCAAACTTTTCTGAAGTTAATGGATCAATATCACCATCTGCTTCATAGACAACAGAATATCTCTCTGCATCAAATGGTTCGAATACCGCATCAGAAATTCCAGTATCTGCTAATGTAATACTTAAAGTTCCTGTTGCAGAAGTTGTTTTGCCGGAAACTTGGCGAACTATAGTAAGATCAGAACCCGCGAGAGAAACATCAGAAATGTTTTTAGAATTTAATGATGCATATAATTGTGCTTTATCACTATTTGTGATTTTTGGTACACCGACATTAAATGTAAACGAACCATTTCCGATACCACCAAGGTTAACATTAGAGACACCAGTTATATTCTGTAGAGTTAATGAAAGACCATCTGAAGATACACTCTCAACTCTGTTATAACGAGGTATTGATTCTCCAGCAACTTGATATGAAATAATTGTCTCGGTTTTGATACCCGCAAAAGTTCTACCTGCACAAGTTGCAACACCAGATGCAGAATCAATAGCAAGTGTATCTGTTACTTTAAATCCGGGGAGAGTTTGTAAATTTAATTTTGCATCTGCAATAAAGGATGTAGTTAATCCTGCAACAGACTCATATGATTGGAAGACTGCTCTAACATCACTTGCACCGTAAACTGTAAGTGACTGGATTGATCTTGTTAGTGTTGGATCACCGTTAAGTGAAACTTCTTCATCTTGAATAAAAGTTCCAGAAGTTTGATTAAGTTTAAATTCCGTTCCTGCATGTTCTACAACATATCCAGTTGCGCCACTGCTCAAACCTTTTACATATGATCCTACGGGAACTTGTGCAAGAGTTGCTCCATTATTAAGAGTTAAAATGGTATAAGTCTGTATATCGAAAAGATACAGATCAAATTCTGTAGATGCATTTTGATAGGATGCATCACTTACACCAAAAGAGTATATTCTTGCTTGACCAATTGTTGCACCAGAACCAACAGGTCTTCTTCTGTAGTGTAAGTCTACTTTAAAGTTATTGTCAAGACCAATGTATGGAGTTCCTTCGACGTTGTTGACAACTAATTTATTACCCATCTCAAATGGGACTGTTGTATTCTTAACTTCTAGAATATCTCTTGGTTTGTCTACATCGATAATAGTTGTAGAAGTTTTCTCAATATCAAAACCTCTTACATATGCCTTACCTGGAGAAACTTTCAGTGCAAGTAAATCTTCTGATGGAGTATTTCCTTGCTCAGTTCTTTGATTTGAGAAAAATACACCATCACTATTTAATCTATCATTTAGAGAATCATCAATCTCAATCCTAAACGGATCTACTGCATAATCACCAGATTCTTCATATGTTCTTTTTGCAATATATTCTTTTATTTGTGAATAGTTGCTAGTATCTTGTATTTTTTTAACTATTCCATCAGATACACGTAAAATCTCTACAAAATTTTTATCATCAACATCAGTGAGTCTTTTCTTGGACAAAGTTGCAGAAATTTTTAGTCTATCAGCACCAGGTGCAGCATAGTTTGAAAATCCTCTGGCATTATCATAAAGATTATTATCTTCCTGTGCATCAATAAGTGATTCTGTAATTGACAGACCAACTCTATATGAAGGTGTATTTGTATATTGATCTAATACTATCGTTCCAGAATCAACGAGAACAAAATGTCCTCTTATAAAGTAAATACCTTGCTCAATAGAAACTGAAGAGGCAACCGCAGTTGCATCTGCTGCAATTAAGGTTGCAAAAGTATCTCCAGTACTAATAGTTGTGTTTCCATATACCAAATTTTCTTCTAGAATCAAAGTCTCACCATCTCTAAATTCAGTGATGGCAAAATCAGAGTCTGCAGTTGTATATTTTACGTATAATGTGTAATCGTCTGTTTCCGACTCAGTACTTGTAATGACATGCTGTACAACAGCACTCAATTGTGAGGTTTGACCCTTTATTTTCTTTCCAACTAACTCTTTTAAATATAAACCTACACTCAATCCAACATGAGTTGGATTAATTTTAACAGAATGATATGATGAGTTGTAACTTACGTTTCCTGGAATTACAACAGATCCATCCTTAAAGATGCTGCTTCCAAAGGATTTGATCTGATTTTGTAAAATTGACTGTAGAGTTGTTAGTTCTCTAGACTGAACAGGGAACCCTGGTTTGAATAGAACTCTATAGTAATTGTCTTGTGCATCAAAATCATCATAATATGGGGTTACATTAAGATTTGTTTTTTGTGACATCTTTTTAGAATTCCAGTACTATTTTAATATCTTCTTTTTGTCGTGGGTTTCTAGAAACACGAGGTCTATTATCCAAATAAATTATTTGCCCCGATCCTTTATTTATCTCGGGAGAAGAAACCCCGTTAGTAAACTGAACATCCAGATTTACATTTTTTGTTGATGTAATTTGGGTGGTAATTCCAGTAAAAGATCCATCAATAGTTCCACTAAAACTATTTTGAGATGTAATAGTTCCTCCACCAGATGCTCTAAAATCAATTTTTAAAGATTCAGTATTTACTGTTTTAGAGTCCTTCTGATCATATGACCCACTATTAAAATAAAGAGATCTATCTTGGAAATACTTTAGAACCTGTGTTTCATCGTCATATGATGCAATATACCCAGTAGCAGTTCCAATACCAGTTATCGTTTGGAAAATTTGATTTCCAGGAACTGCATCAGATGGTGTTGCAACTGAAGTTAGTTTTAATCCCTTAAGATTTGAAAATTTATTTTCTGTGAAGATAGTGCTTGCAGATCCAATTTGTGTTGGATTTTTAATAATACCAATCTGTGCAAATCTGGTATCTAGTGGAAAATCTTTTGTGGAATCATCAAAACGAGCATAAACAAGAACGCGATCCGCACCTAACTCATTATAGATATCATAACCATGTCCTCTGGATGGTGGAATAATTGGAATTAAATTTGCAAATCCCGTGGAACCAGAGTTAATTGTAGAAAGATCTATTCTTCCATAAGAATAATTTTTTCCACCAGAAGAAACAGTAACATCGGTAATTTTTCCACCTGTTACATCAACAACAACTCTTCCACCTTCACCATCACCAAGAATGTCCAATTCTGCTTCAGTTGTATTGTATCCAGAACCTTGGTTCTCGATATATACTGTTTTAATTTGATTCTCATTAACTAGAGAATCTCCATTCTCTCTCATTGCAATTATTTGAGAATCAGTGCTGGTTTCCCAATCGTTTGGTACTGGAATATATTCGATAGAATCAAACTTAATGATATCACTTGGGGAAACAGTAAATAGATATTTCCAAATATAACCATCACCACTTTCACCTGCTCTAGATGGTTCTAGATCGACAAATGTTGGTTCATCCTGAGAAAAATTACCAGATCTGTTTGCTGCCGAAGAACCATTCTCAATGCAAATATAAACTCTAAAATCACTATTCATTACATAGTAATTTGCATCATACAGTCGGGCAGAATTTGTCTGTGGTGATGGATTTGTGACACTATAATCATGGCGGTACATTTCATATACAGTACCTTCTTTCCAATCTACACGTCTAATCAGTCTGCGAATATCATTTTTTGTGATTTTTTTACCAAAAATCATCGTGTCTTTTACATGAGACAGATAATTTAAATTATCAATCGGAGCAGGTGTATTTGTATCCCAAGTATCCGAACGTCCAAAACCAACAATGCCTGGGTTTGGCAGACTTAAAAATACATAATAAGAATTGTTAGGATCACTAACGGATTCTACAAAATTACTTGCGTTTAATATTCTAAACTGATCTGTGACAATGGCAGCCATATTGCTAGCTTTTTTCTATATTTATAAGTTAATTGGGTAACTCTTTTCTTAGAGCACCAAGGTCTCTTAATCCAAATCCACGTCTCTGAATTGATGGGAAGGTCGATAATCCAGAATCAACATTTAACCCAGTAACAGCAACAGAAATTGATTCTGAGGATCTTGTAAATCCTGCCAATCTTCCCCAAGAGAATCTACCAGCAAAATCACTTGATATTGCAACAATACCAGTTGTATCTGTTGATGAAAGAATGTTACTAGTTATAATTCCTGTAAATGCATTCTTAGACACCGCATGTACATAATATATGTTATCAACGAATGTTGATCCAATACCCACTATAGAACTATCTTGACTATCAATAGAAGTAACTCCCAGTCCAACACTAGTTTGGGTAACTTTGATTGGATATCCAATGACTAATTTATCAAAATCAGCATTTGCATCAAATGAAACGTTAAATTTAAGTGCTAGTGGATTTCCACCAGTGCCAGATGTTGTTCCAATACCAGTTATAATTCCAGCAAATCCCTCAACGAATCTAATGCCACTAATTAACTCCTTTTGAACATTTGGTAGAGGTGCAATAACAGTTGGTAGTGTGGATGAAGTATATCCTGCACCAGCAGTTGTAATAGAAGTAAGAGTTACGATTCCAGATGAATTTACAGATGCTGTTGCGGCAGCAAGTGACTGCTCCTGATATCTACCAAACTCAAAACCATTTACAAATTCTACAGTATTAGATGCAGATTTGCTAAGTGTGATGTTGCCACCATCTGTGGCGGCAATGCCAATAACTGTTGTGGATGTATCCAGGATATTTGGAATTGCTTTTAAAGTTTGACCAATCTTTATAGATTCTGTATTGATTCCAATGATTACATCAGATCCAATACCAAGTGTTCCAACTCTGTCAATGATGTCTGCTTTAAATACAGTTCCAATTCCACCAATTGGTTTTCCAATTTTTAGTGTTACTGTTGAAGATGGTGTGTAACCACTACCACCATCAATCACATCAATGGACGAAATTGTTCCAAGACCAGAAACAACAGCAGATAAACCAGCAGAAACTGGGTCCTGATTATTTGCAATTAATAATCCATTAACCTGCTGAATTTCAACCGTTGATTCATTTTCTTCATAGTTAAAGAATTGTGCGTCATCCACAAAAATTTCTTGATCAGTATTGCTGAAATTCTTAATGACTTTAGCAGTTGGGAAAACCATTCCCTCAAGTGAATCTCTTGCTTTAGATTCAACTAGATCATTAATGAATAGATCTCTCTTTTGTTTTGTCCAATCAACAGGTTTATAATTAGTATCATCAATACCATCACCAAGATAGATACCAGTTTCAACAATATCTGATGACAAAATACTACTTACAATTCTTGATGATTGACCAACAGTTTGAGAATTTCCATCATTTTTTAGAATCTGTAAGGTATCACCTGGTTTAACAGTTTCGGAAACATCAACTTGTAAACTATCAATGTTCCTAGTTCCTCTATAGAAGAAAATATCAATCATATCATCTTTTTTGGGTGGTTCAGTGAAACTAAAGGTTGTACCACCATCAAATGTGTAAGAAACTTTAGGTTCTTGCATTACACCATTGACATATATTAGAAGAATCGCATCAAAATCAATAAGTGATGATGTTACATCAGAGGCGTTCTTTTGGAAACTTAAAAGTTGATTATTATAGAATAATGGGAATCTCTTTCTAACACCATCTTGTAAGATGCTGATACTATCAATATAATCAAATTCACCTAATTGGATAGATGAGAATGAATCTGAGAATACTTCTGTGACAGTAAATGTGATTGGATCAACAACGTTGATAAGTCTATAATCTGTAACCAATCCAACAGGTTCAAACACATCATTTAATCTGTAAGAATAACCTGGTTTCGTGATAATATATTCCTTAACCTCAAACAAACTTGTTCCAATGCCAACAGAATTACTTCTTGGTGCAATATCAAAAGTCATTGATAATCCAACTCCAGTCTGAGAGGTGTTACCAATTCCCAATCTTGAGATTCCGGTAAAGTTGAGATTCTCATATGCTGGATCATCAACACTAATAACAGGATTTACATAATTACTACCACCATCAGCAATTGTGAAGAACAAAGATCCACCAGTGTGTGCTGGAGAATATCCAACATTAAGTGTGAATGTGTTTACATCAGTAACCGTAACTGCGGTTGTTACGCCAGCAACAGGATCTTTGCCTGGGCGTGGATATGGATTATCTGTTTGGAAATTATCCCCAGCACATCTAAAAATTAGGGAATTTGCATCTAACGTAATTGTATCGTTTGTCGATAATCCATGACCAGATACTGTTAAGGTAAGAAGACCTGTTTCTGGGTCATAAGTTGCATCGGTTGGTGTTTTTTCATTTCCACTTTCTGCACCACTCTGAACATTAACCGCATTTGCCACCGCTGATTCAAATCTATAAGTATTTGGGACAACTTCTGCAGTAATTACTGCACCTGTACCAGCACCACCACCAACACCAACATTAACAGAAAGTGTATCTGAGTCAATTACTGTAATTGCTAGATTTACTGCACCACCAGCAGGATCTGTTGCTCTTGGATACGTGTGCTCAGTTGCATGATTGTCTCTTGAGCAAGTAAATACGAGTGAATCCTGAACGAGTTGTACATTTCCACTACTTCTTCCGTGAGATGGAATAGTCAGTGTCAAAGTTCCTGTAAGAGAATCATAAACTGCGTTTGTTGGGGTGAATGGTCCCCCAGTGCCCGTAACAGCACCAGTTGTTGCTCTTACAAATCTGTGTTCATAAATTTCATCAGTAATAGCAACTCCAACTTGCCCTCTGTATCCAGATCCAAAGTTATGCCTGTTATTATTAAAGTATTCGCGAACAGAACCAAATCCAACATAACTATGTGCAATTGTGGAAACACCAACTTTGGTTGTAAATGTTGTACCTGAGGTGATACCTGTTATTGGATAGTCAAATCCCTGTGTATTATCTGGGAATATCGTCGTAGTTACGCCAGCATGTGCAACATCACAAGCAAATTCCAGATTTTCTAGATAAACTCGTTGTCCAAGTCCAATAAATCCATGATTGCCATTGGTTGTAATCTCAAGAACACCAGTTGTATTATCATATGATGCGGTGCTTATTGAATAAACTTTTCTTCCATAAGTCGGAATTCCAACAATGTTCGAAATTGATTTTCCAGCACCAATTTCGGCATCAACTTGTGCTCCAACTAATGGTGCATAACCAATTCCTCCTGTAGATGCAACAGAAATAATAACTCCCCCTCTTGGAATTTGATTCTGGTTAACATCAGAATCAACAGTTAAAATTTCATCAGTTCCTGGGCGTTTAACACCAGTAAAAGTTATACTGGAAACTCCGACACCTTCATTAAAATCATAGTTATTTCCAGCATTATTTGGTGTATTTGGTGTTTGGAAAACATCATTAATGAATACAATGCTGCTACCTGCCTCTAGACCAGTTGCATTTTCACCCTCTCTGTAAACGGTAAACGTTCTTCCAATTCCATTAAATCCTAAAGAAATATCATCATAGATTTTATTTCCAGTATAATCTTGGCGTAAATAAACTCTACCATTAAATGATGATTTTGGAAGAGCAAGTTGACTTGCATTTAATCTGTTATTATTTCCTTTACCGTCGGGTGCTTCAGTAAAGTGAATTTTGTTCTCAACAATATTAAAGGAACCTTTGTAAATTCTAACCGTACTGCCGTCTACGTGAGTAGTAGAAGATGTTCCAACAAATCCTCTTGTTACATTTACAACAGGAATAGTACCAACACCCGTGATAGGTCCAGTTGCAGTTGTTGCTAGTCCAACGTTTGTAATATTCAAGAACTCATCGTCAATCTTTAAGATATCTCTTGGTCTTACCGAAGAAATACCGGATAGTCTTAAGAAGGTTACACCTGCACCAATAGTTCCAGTTCCACTTGGAGTATTTTCAGATAATTCAAACGAAAGTGGTGTGTATGCAATTGGATATTGAGAAACTCCATCAATTGTAATCAATGCTTTTTCTAACTTTTTCTTCATCGTCAATTTGTGACGATTACCAGATCCTTCACTGGTGAACGTAAATCCAATGCCACTACCACCAGCTGTTCCAGTTAGTTTAAATTGATCTTTTGATACACGAATAGCATAAACGGTTTCTGGCATAATATCTGTTGTTATACCAGTTGTGTATACTTGCCTGAATGTAGTTGCAGTTCCTGGGTTTGATAATGTAACACCATAGTTAATATCACTACTGAAGTAGATTCTATTATCTCCTCCAGTAATTACTTCTGTAGAAGTGATAGAATTGAGACCAACAGATACGACAGTTCCAACTCCAACATTATTTCCAGAGAAAATACCAGATCCAACTTTGATTAGTCCAGTATTTGCAATACCAGTAATAACGGATGAACCAACAGCAACTACGTTACCTACAAAGAATGTATTAGTTGTTCCAATGCCAGTTACTGTAGTATTAGCAGCAATTGATGGTCCGAGAATAATAGAAGAAACTAAGATCTTTTCAGTACTTGCCGCTGCAACTCCAGTAATTGTTGAAAATCCAGTAATTACATCACCAGTGAATATTGTTCCACTTACTGTTGTTGTACCAATACCAACTGCGGTTGCTGCAATTCCAGAAAGTGTTGAGAATGGTTCATATATCAACTCCTCTCCTGTTTCGAAGAAGTGATCATCAATACTGAATATACCAGTTGCTTTATCCCAATTTGTAGTCTGAGATGGGTTAAAGGTTTTTTGGTAAATTGGTATTCCCTTATAGTTTAACTCAAATGCGGTTCTATCTTTACCAAAATTATTAATAGAACCATAGAAAGCATTGGATAAAGACTCATTTGCATTACCATATTCCAAATCGCTTGGGAAGTTAAACTCATCTTGATCTGTATATATTGTTGTATTAAACAACTGTACTGTGACAGTATCTGATGCAAATGCACTATCTGGATGGAATATTAGATTGACATTTGTGCCATCAACTTCACTAGAGAATGTTCCTATGCCAATATTAGTACCAACTGATAAGAATGGTGATTCCTCAAGATCAACTCTCAATTGATCCGAAATCATATAAAGATTGTGTAATGAAACTGTATTTCCTACAGATACCTTAACAAGAGCTTTTTGTGATGATTCATTCTCAATACTATACGTGTAAACTGTTGAGATACCAGTCACATTCGCATATGAAGTTCCAAACTTTGCTGTACTTTCAGTCCCAGGAAGTTGACCATCAACAAGATACCTATAAGTTCCTACACCAGCAGCAGTCGATCCAATACCAACTGTTTTTACTCTAACAGCAACATTATTCGTGCTATTTTCATTAGTATAATTTAACTTAATAGTACCGTTTTCAACAACTGTTGTAAATGTACCAATTCCAACAGTAGAAACACTAGTGTTTGATGTATCATAGAATAATTCTGATGTATAGGTATTATCAGATGCATCTTTATGTGCTGCAATTTCAAAGTAATTCTGTTTATTTGTACCTAAATCTACAACATGTGCATATGAATAGAATGTATCAAATTCATTAGCAAGTGCCTCAAATACTGTTGTGCTTGGTCCTAAAATTCCATTTCCTGATGCTGGACCAACTGTTTCTACTTTAGAATTAATACGCCCAAATCCAAAATCAGTAAAACCTGTACCAACATTTACATTTCCAACATCAAAATTCTCAGTATAGACCTTTAAATTGTAATTAAAATTATTTGCATCAACAGGATCAAATCTGAGTGCAGGATCACCACTATCCGCAAATGAACCAACAAGATCACCTAACTTTACATCAGTGAATAGAGTTGCTCTATCCAAGGTATATGTGTTGGTGTAATCATTCATTACAACAACTTCAGATAATTGACTACTGGTTTTGTCCTCATCAATAATTTGAACTAAGAATTTACCATAGAAATTTGTAATTGGATATTCTACTGCAGCAACAAAAGTTTCCTTATTAAATTCGGAACTTGAGAATTGACCACTGATATCATCAATTTGTAGAACCCTATTTGTTCTACACTCAACATAATCTGTCAGTCTCTTATTCTGGAATAAAATATATCTGGAAGAATCTACTGTTGGATCATAATCAAGAACTAAATCAAAATTATTAATTGTATCTACTCTTCTTTCAGAAATAAAGTCCAGTACTGGAGAAACAAAGGAATCGGTAATAGTGCCAAATCCAGCATTTGATTTTGATAAAATCTCAGTATCTGCAAAATTCTTCATCCCAGTTGGGTGAACCATTTTATTGACAAAATCTCTAATTTGATTCCAAGTTTGTGGACTCTTAATAGTGTAAGAAAGATTTTGATAATAATCATTATTGGGCATGACCTGCAGGTCATTATTAAGCATTCCTACATTATCACCCCAACCATACCGAATTTTATTAATTCCAGATATTTTATATCTTCCTTTATTTGTATCTAAAACATTTACAGTAGCAGAAATGCCAGATGTTTTTCCAAGGATTATGTCACCTTCTTTTACTGGATAATCACCTAATACTTTAATAAAATCTTTATAGGTTGACTGTACAACTAAATTACTATCAATACCATTAACTTGTAATGGTTCTGATATAAAGAATAAACTTGGTTCCAGCGTTACTGCGAACACTGGATAATTTGCCTTGTTTATAATTTGCGTAAACTGAGTTTGAATTCCAAACGTAGATCCAGTTCCAGCAATATCTCCAGCATCATTAGTAAATTCACCAATATTATATTTTAAAACTGCTGGGTTTGAATTGATAAATTCTGTGACCTCGAAGAACTCATAATTATTGTCCCTGGAATTAAATCCATTTCCTGGAGATGATACAACACCTAAATTAGATGTTATAACTTTCTTTACAAGACCCTCAACGAATATTTTATCACCTGCTTTAAATGGTGGAGTAGTGAATCCACCAATTGGAGGTGTTGATAATTCTAACTCAACTATTCCAGTAGTTTTATTATAACTAACAATTTTCTCTACAGAAACGCCATTACTGTTTCTTTCAGTAAAGATACGATGCTCAACATTGTCCAAACCTTTTGGTTCATCTAAAATATCGATACTAACAATTGTATTTCCATCAAATGATGATGTTAACTGTAATGCCCCAGCAGATTCTGCTTTTTTGGTATACATGTTAACGATGGTTATATCTGGTGCAGAAATGTAGTTCTTACCACCACTAATAACTTCAACATTAGTTATTTTATAAGATCCTGCCAATCTAATTAATCTAGGAACTTCTGCTTGTGGACGAAGAGTTCTATCGATAGAGTACTCAAATCCTTCATTGAGAATTCTAAATTTATTCAGTTTACCAATTGTAGTTGTATCTGGACGGATGATAGCATTTGAACCAACACTAAGAGCAGTTCCAGTTGTAATACCAGTTACTCTAGGTAGTTTCTTATATTCTGATCCACCATAAAGAATACTCAACTTACTAATAGGACCAGAAGCATTCTTAGAATTAGTTTTGTATTTTAAAGTCTTACACTGCTCTTTAGTATACTTTAATTTTTCTGGAACAACTGGTAATGAAATTGAGAAGGTAGTTGATCCAATACCAAATACTTTATAATCTCTATTATAAAGACTATCTCTATAAAGAATTTGTGAGTAATCTTTTACATCAGTATCTGGAGCAATGTCTACACCATCTTTTTCTAAGGTATAGAATAGTTTTGTTGGTAGATTATTTCCAAATAAGATTTTATGTGCTGTAGTAATGCCTGCAGTTGTTTTTAATGTTTCTAATGAAAATTCTGATGTGGATCCAGTAGAAACAAACTCATTACTCAGTTGATTATCATAATATAGTTTTAAATTATAATCAGTGAGTGATGCATCAGATACATTAATATAAACAGTATTATTATTAGTAACATCAATTCTTGGATTGATCATACTAAGTTCTTGATCTGCTCCACCTGTAGATGCAATACTTACAACTCTTGGTGGTTTTGCAAATACATCATTTTTAGTTTCACCTAACTGAATATTATCATCATCTTTCCTTAAAACATAATATAAACCAGTAGATAAACCGGAAGCAATAGAACCATTCTCTGCATTATAAAATACTTTATCACCAGTAAATAATCCATGACTACCCAATCCTAAAGTATTATTAAATGACTTAACCGATGAGGAACTAAATCCAATAGGATTAACGAGTATCTTATCAAAATCTGAATTATACTTAATACTAATTTCGGATAATTGTCTTCTTCCAGAGTAAGAATCAAACTCACCATATTGACCAAGAGTTAGGTTTGGTACTACTTCCAAAGAAATACGATCGCCAAATTCAAGTCCATGGACTGTTGATATTGATACTTTAGTAGTAATTTGTTTTGCTGTTGCTGTTAACTCAGATTCTTGTGTTTCGAAGAAATATTCATAACTATCTGATGCAGTGGCAGTTGGGAAGAATAATCCAGTACTATTGGTAGTAAGACCAACTTGAGTTACAATACCAATGAAATCTTTTCCTTTATTAACAACATACACATCTTCAGTTAAACCACTTGCTGGTAGATTAAATGTAGTGCTAGTAGAAGTTACACCAACTGTTAGTGAATTACCAGAAGATGGTTTGTTAAGTGTAAGTTTTTGACCTGTTCTAAATTTATGATTTGGTAAATAAATTGCTTGGTGTGGAAGTGAAATAGATTTTGGTGATACTCCAATATTAAAATCTTGTTGATATTCAAATCCACTGGTAGTTCCAATTCCAACCGATTCTACGGGATTAAAATAAGTTTTAAAGTTTTTAAATGAATCAAAACCTTCAGTTTCTAATGGGATGGTGAATGAATCTTCATAGTAAGTAATTGTTGATCCGATTGCATGGGTGGTTCCCTCTAATCCTCTCTTTACCCTCAGTACATTATCAAATACGTTTAAAACTGTAAGAGTTTCTGTTCCAATTCCAATAATTGATCCTGCAGATACACGAGGACTTACTGAAGTTGGGTAGATATCGGTAGAAACCCCTGTATTTGCATTAACTGCTATTGATATTCTTCCTGTTGCAGATCCGACTCCGATTATATGATTATCAACTAATCCAGAAACGAAAGTTGATGCTGTACCAATCTGGATTCTATCACCATCAATAAAATCATGCTTTTGTTTGGTGTATACTCTAATTACATCACTACTTTCTCTGATAATTGTAGAATTTGGATATTTGATAAACGAAGTTTCAATCTCTGAAATTTGTTTACCCTCAACCTCAACAACTTCTGCAGATGCACCACCGCCAGCTGTCCCTGAATTGTCAAATGTCACAGAATTACCAATCATGTAATCTGATCCAGAATTAACAATTGCCAAAGAATCAACAGTGCCTGTTGATGCGCTTTCAACAATTGATGTTTGATTTAAAAATTCATTTGATTCCAGTAAGAAATCACTTCCAGAATAAGGTCTACTTACTCTATGTGGGAACGTATTTCTCACCAAAGAAGAATTATTAAAATCAAAAGATTGATCTAAGATTTCACTTACTGGTTCCGACCTAAAAGTATCTCCTATGAAATATGGGAACAGTGGATCTAATTTACCACTAGATCCAACCTGACTACTGATTCCGACATGGTATGCATAAACCCCATTTGGGAATTCTGGTGTTTTTGCAAATCTACCATTGTGAGTATCAAGATCTCCAGAATCATTAAATTTATGATCTTCTACAAAGAATCCTAATGGGAATAGTGTATCTGAAGGTCTATTCGCAATATTTGCCAAAGAAGCGGAATATCCAGATTTAAGAATTCTTATTTGGGAATTATTGTCACGAGGATCTTCATATCCATAAGGACCATAAATTGGATTACCGTCTTTTGCCCATCCAATAACACGAGAGTGACCAGTGCTCTCGATTGGATCATCAAATGCAGATCCTTCTCTAACAGTAGAATATCCAACTACACCATATGAAAGATTATCTTGATATTCACTAAAACATTGATCACCAAATCTACTAAAATTATTAACAGTTAATCTTCTTACATCTGCCTCAATAACGCAATTTCTTCCCAAAGAAGTTGGTACTATAACAGTAGATTTTTCTTCATATCCACTCCCTTCATTTAAGATGACAACGTCTGTTACCTTTCCATCGGTAACAACAGCTCTTAATTTAGCACCATTTCCAGTACCACGTACTGATAATTCTGGAGCAGCAGTGTATCCCTTACCACCATTTTGAATATCGACTGCAATAATTCTACCATCTCTATGAATTGCTTTAAATTGTGAACCACCACCAGCATCAATTTTAACAATTGGTCTTTTGTGGAAATTAAAGACATCAGATCCATAGTTCGTACCTTCTTCATAAAGATATAAATCAACAATTTCTCCAGTAACTATAGGAGTTGCAATAATTGTATTACCAGCACCAACATATTCTGCATTAATTTCTATACTAACTTCTGGGAAAGCAAAATTTTGGAATCCACTACCTGTAGATTCTAGTTTCACATAATTCCTTCTATCAAATTCTGTTCTTGCAGCAGAAACATTTACAGACCCAGCATTTGCTAAACGGAACTTATTATCATCAATTTTAAGAATATGGTATTGATTTGATGTAGATAACCCACTAATTGCAGTGCCATCAAAACTGTACTTGACTAAATCTCCATCATTAAACCCATGCTTATTAAACGTAACTGTACTGTGAATTGTAGAAATTCCAGTTGGTTTAACTTTCAGTTTTCTATTTT
>Ga0181580_10000570_pt1 | contig 27800 bp, 40 predicted proteins | sample 071ome_23_FD_132413 | JGI IMG/M metagenome (GOLD analysis project Ga0181580, IMG submission 132413) | Coastal salt marsh microbial communities from the Groves Creek Marsh, Skidaway Island, Georgia - 071403BT metaG (megahit assembly) | ecosystem: Environmental > Aquatic > Marine > Intertidal... | reverse complement strand
GGCTGCGTATTTGCCCCTCAAACCTGCAAAAAATAACCAAAAGAGATAACTACTGCTATTATTAAACTCAAACCCTTAACCCGGGAGCAGTATGGCAAAGATGCGTACATTTACCTTTACCGATGGTGAAAAGGTAGAAACACGAGAAGCAGTAAGTTACAAGAAAGCAGTCAAATCATTCCAATCAGGCACACAGAGCACGTTCGTTAGAGTAGAATGGGAAGCCAAGAAGGGCGGCATCTACGAAATGTTGCAACCACTACCTATGGGTAGAAAAGTAAGACAGGCCGCGGCAGCAGAAAAGAAAAGAGCCGCTCTAAAGGCCAAAATGGGAGCATAACATGGCTGGAATAAAGCAGAGAGGAATACTAACAAATCATCTCAAGAAGTATTACAACGATCAGGAAGTTGTTCCTGCCATGTGGATTAGAGGATCCAAAAAGGGCGTTATGGTTGCCCAATATAGGGAAAGCGGAGATTTGGTCCTGGACAAAAATGGACAGCCCATTCTTTACAGAAGCGTATAATTCTATAAGCCTAATGTAAAGCGTTTTTAAGTGTGTTTAAGTGCTGTGTAGTGCTTGCGGTGCCTACGAGCGTAAACACCGCTGTATGACGCTTAAAATGCGTTTAAGACGGTGTCTAGCGCATGTTTAGGTATATTAGATAGGGCACTAGTATGGGATATACTATGTGTTCTATTAATTCATATACAACCAAGAAGGTTAGGAGAATTGCCCATATTTTGGATGTCTTGGCCTTGTTGCCTACGTAGGAAAACACCCTGCTGTGCAACTGTCCTATCTTACTTACTAGTGTCTTCATTTGGCTTTACCAGCGTGGATAACCCATCTGCTAGTGTTTGGAATAGATTGGAAACCTGTTCCTTGTTTCTGTTCAGTTGTGCCTTTCCGTCCGCCCAATTCTTTTCTTGAAATGTCTTGATATCATTCCACTCTGATTGAGCCCAGTCCTGTAATTTAAAATGTAAGGGTTTTGGTTGTGGAATCGTTTGATTAGTTGTTGCATCTGCCTTGCTCGCAGTTATTAGACCAAAGAATAGTCCCGCTAGTAATATTGTTATTACTATGACTGCTTTCTTGATTTGTTTTTCTATCATGTTTGCCTCTTCTTGTTATTGTTATTGGCCTGCTTGGAAGGATTCGAACCTCCGGCCTTCAGTTCCGCAAACTGACGCTCTATCCAACTGAGCTACAAGCAGATACTTAATACTATAGTACAACTGCTTGAAAGTCAACTAAAAATTACAGACAATTTCACCTTTTGGTGATACTTTTACGGGTAGTTTGGATTCTATTTCGGACTCGGTGCGAGTCTCGCCTTCCTTGGGTTGTTGCTTCTGTTCTACCGTTACGCCCGGTTTAAATCCGCAATTATTAACGGAACCACAGCCTAACAACAGCAATGGAATCATGACACAGGCTACAAGACGTGCTGTGCGATAACCATCATGCTTAACCATATCCATAGTGTGTTAAATCCAACCAAAGTGGGTAACAATTTTTTATTGCTTGCCCATATCAGCATCATGCTGGTTACTAGGGCGATAATGTACAATTGCCAGATATTTATTCCAAAGATTAGTCCTGGAACTATAATCACTGCCTTTGCCACCCAAGACACTGCTTCTATGATATTATAATTGGTCCAATACTTCTTGTCCAGCCACATGCTGTAACAATTTTTTAATTCTTTCCATCCTATTCGATTATAGAGAATCGTGATTATTATTGCAGAAATTACGGTTGCAAATGCTACCTGTTCGATGTTCATTCTTGCAGCTCGTATGCATAGTTAACAGTATCTGGGTTTACTCGATACTTCCATGCACCATTATTGATATGAAATTTTTCTGCCATCGGAGTCTTGGGACTTAATGTAACAACATTCTTGATTGTGGAATTTTCTTTCTTGATGGATTCACTGGCTTCGATTATTAATTCTCTCCCACAGCCTTTTGAGTAACTCCAGATTGTGTAAAAAACAACCGTATCAGGAAACGGAGATCCTAGGCTATACATTTCCTCAACGCTGCCTGGAATTCCGTCGGTGTATGAAACGCAGGTAACAGCACCCAATTCTGTATCCTTCCACAGAACATAAATTTCTGCCGTTTCATTAATTCTGTGATCGAGTGGAATTTCCGCTCTCACAGGGTCGTCTTTGATAATCTCGCTGATCCAAGAATCAGGGGCATTGACTTTCTGTAACATTAAATCCATCCTTTATAAAGCAATATTTATAGTCCAGAACGGCTTATAAAATACAAAGTGGTTACTAAATATTTTCATGATGAACTTTCCTACTATGTGTGTCGATAACTTTTATAGTGATCCTGATGCTATTAGAGAATATGCACTGAAGCAAGATTTCACACCATCACCAAACGGTGCTTGGCCAGGCAAGAGAACTGAGGAGTTATGGACTCTTGATAATCCAATAATCGAAGAGTTCTGTCACAAGATATTTTCACTATACTTTGATCTTTCAAAGACAACTTGTCATTGGAAGGTGAGTTCTGTTTTTCAACTAATTGAGCCCTATGACAGTTCGAATGAATCCATAAAGAATCAAGGATGGGTACACTATGACAATGCACTGATGGGAGGAATAATTTACCTAACACCAGATCCTGACGTTGAAACAGGAACTTCTCTTTGTGAACTTGCACCTGGAAAAACATACGACAATGTTCAGGAAACAAAACAAAAATTCTACAAGGGCGAGTCAGTTGAAGGGTACGGTAATCAAATTAAAGAACACAACGATTGTTTTGTGGAAACGGTTAGATTTGGAAACGTGTATAACAGAATGATTTGTTTTGATGGTAATGTTCCACACAAAGCAAACGGATTTTATAATGCGGGTGTTCCTAGATTAACGCAAGTATTTTTTCTTGAAGATTTTGAATCAGATTCGATAGCACCCATCAACAGGCACAAAATATTTCTCTAGAATAAAACTTCTGCCTGTTCCAGGCTAAGTTCTTCGTCTTCGAGCTCACGAATAAGTTGAGTCATTTTATCAATTAAACCCATATTACGCAGTACCTTAAAGACAACGTTTTCTGTTGACCATTCTCCGGCCTTTTCCAACCCAGCCTTTCTCATTTTTGTAATTTTATCTTTTACTGCTCGAAGTTTAGTAATGTCCTTGCTTAGAAGTACTGTTTCGATATCGTGTATCAAACTTTCTTTCTTTGCCTTAATTGCAGCATCATCAAGATCAGGTTTTACTTTTTTAGGTTTTTCTAACCATTGATCTGCAATTATGCTGTACACTCCTGTACTATGATGCGGTTCTTCTTCACCTTGCACATAACACTCAACAGGCAACCCTTTTATTGTGATATTGTGTTCTTCGGACCATAATGCTTTTTTAGCATTGAACAATTCTCGCTGTTCTAGTCCTGGCATGCCCTTAACTATAATGTGTAGATCTAGATCACTGTATGCAGTCCATGTATAGTTTGCATTGGATCCTGTTAGGGTGTAATCAACTACGTCTAAATCAATACCGATGAATTCCTTGAACACTTCAGCAATCTTTAGCAATTGTTTCTTTATTTCGGGTTTTAACTGATCGTTTTCCCATAGTTTAGGATTGAGTCTTCTGTTAACTGTGACCAGATTAGCCTGCTCGAATAGTAAGTCTTTAATGCGCATACTACTATTTAGCCCACATTAAATGATATGTCTTTTCAATACTCTTGTCGAAAAATTCGACAATAAGACGTCTTACTCCTTTATGAAATTCTAGGCTCATCTGACATTTATTTTTATCTTGATCCTCGATCCATTGTATATGATCTAATCCACACTCCTTGTGAACCACGGGCCAATCAATATCTAGATAATGTCCTGGTTGCGATCTATTTGGGGACCACTCGTAAATTATTACTTTAGTATTCTGCATCGTCGGAACCCATGCTATTTAAAATCTCACGCAATTTAGTTGACTCTACCTTGCCCTTGATTTTACCCACTGATACTCCTTGAGTAGGATCTTCGATTGGTTCCTGATCGCTTTGTACTTCTGACTTACGTTTAATCGAATCTATAATGCTACTACTACCTCGGTTATTGCCATTGTATGATTCTTGCTCATCTTCTGGCAAATCAGTAATTCTCAATGTTTCTATATTAAATTCTAAATCTACTTTTTGACCAACACCGCTCGACGAACGTGTTTTCATTAACTGTAATTGATATCTACCACGCTCACGCATAGCACGGCTTGTGAAGATACCAAACACGTTATCCGCTGTTTGAATCTTACTCAAACCACCTGAAATATGACTGTGATCAAATTCTACTTCTTCAACTGCTCCCCTGTTTAACTGTGCCGCAGTTACAAACACACATTGTAATTCCATTGCTAGGTTACGCAATTCTTCTGATACATACTTGTCCTTAACGAATAAGTTTTCTGCACTAATTCTCTTACCAATTGGCATCAACAAGTCTAAGTAGTCGACAAGTAATACATCCACCTTCTTGCCTGTTTTAATTTCATATTCTTTTAGATATGCTCTAATATCGTTTGCTGTTTTACCACTAGGCATGTACTTGACTTGGAACGCACCTGACTTCTTCCCAATCATCTTGACTTTCATTTCAACATCATCGATGTTCTTGAAAATGTCTCTAGTCGTGATTCCTGTTGTCATACTATCCACACGCATACTAACTAACTGTTCTGAAAGTTCTAGAGTTAAGTAAACAACATTTAATCCTTGCAATGCCCAGTTAACACCTAAGTTTGCAAGGAACAAGGATTTACCTGCACCTGATCCACCAGCAAAAATATTAAGTTCGCCTCGATTGAAACCACCAAACAATTTCTTGTCCATGGTTTCCCAACCAGTGCTTACCTGACCGTTCTTATCCTTTAGCCCCATTAATCTACCACGTGGATCAGCAAAGTAGTCTGTACCCATATCACGTGCCAACCCAATCTGTACTGCTTCCTTAACCATGGCTTCTACTTGTCCATAGTCATTCTTTTCTAATAGATCTGCTGAATTAATAATTGCACGTTCTAGTGCCTTATGTCTTGTAAAACTTTCAAAGTCATCCATCAACCACTGCATATGTCCGTCTTTTACATCTTGTGGTTTTTTTAAATCTGTTCTGCAACTTGCATTCACAGTTTCATAGTCTGGCATTACGTTATACTGTTTTGTATACTCGTTGATAAACAATGCTGCATCCTGTAACTTTCTATCAAATAATGTATGATCAAAAATACCTTGACAACGCACAAAAGTTTCTGCGTCATTCAGCATCATTTCCAAATATACTTTTTGAACTTCGTAATCGTAATTTTTACTTGCCATTAATTTTTATCACCTTCATAATTAATTATTTTATTAGTATACACTCACACCATACTTGTGAGCAAACTTTTTTGCATCCTTTTGGTCATTAACCATAGGGTTTCCTTTAATGTTTAGACTAGTATTCAATAACATTGGACAACCTGTTTTGGCATACCATCTTTCCAATAACTCTCTCAAACCTGTATTGTCATCTTTGGTAACTGTTTGAACTCTTGATGTTCCATCAACATGCACAATAGCAGGAAACTCATCCGGCTTCCTGCACTTTGCAGTATACTGCATGTATGGACCAACTTCTCCATAAAAATATTCTTCTGCATGTTCTGCTAAAATAGCAGGTGCAAATGGTCTATACTTCTGCCTTTTCTTCACAGTGTTCACAAGATCCTTCATGTTCTTGCCTCTCGGATCAGCCAACAAACTTCTATTGCCCAATGCTCGAGGACCAAACTCGGCCTTGCCGTTAGCAACTCCTACAATTCCGTTATCCTTTAATTCACGGAATAGGTTATCAACCGGATACTCTCCTTGTATATCATAACCTAAATAAGGTCTCTTCCAATCAATCTTTTGTTGTTTTTTTGCTAGGACTGCACCAATGCTCGAACCAGCATCTCCTGGATTTGGCATTATCCAAACATTATCATAGTAACTGTATGCCCTGCTGTTTGCCTTACAGTTTAATGCACAGCCGCCCATCACAATTAAGTTCTTGCTCTTAAAGTTCGAACTACAATATTCTACAAGTCCTGTAAACACTTCCTCATATATTGACTGTGCCGCTGCTGCTATGTTTAATTTGTCAGTCCACTTAGTATGACCTTCCAAATACCAATTACAACCTCTGTGTAAATTATTTTTAAATTCAACATTAGGAAATTGCCAGTGCATGTGAGGACCTAATTTAAAAAATGTTTCCTTCATGTGAAAGTAGTATTTTGATTGATCACCGTATGCTGACATGCCCATTAGAATGTATTCATCTTCATTTGGCTTTAGGCCCACACGTTGCGTCATAGCACTGTACCATAAGCCTATGCTGTTAGGATATCCTTGTGTAAACACTTTTTTCAGTTTATTGCCTTCTGCTTCCCATATTGTTAAAGTTTCAAACTCTCCAATGCTGTCTATGCAAAGTATTGTTGCATCATTAAACTTACTAGTATAATATCCTGCGGCCGCATGCGATTCGTGATGGCTACTGTAACTTATGGGTGCATTAATGCCATAACCACGCAAGTATGTTTTAATATTATTCTCATTCCAATTCCACCCTTGACCTGCAACTAATTGTCTTATGGTTTTCTTAAAAGGTTTTTCATACCAAACAACTTCATCCGGATTACCCCACTGAAGTGCATAGTCTATAATACCACGATTAAGATGTGGGTCATTCTTGAGTCCACTAAAACGTTCAGTATGACTTGCAAACACTAATTCGAGATTAGGAGTCTGTGTTAAACCCTTGTATCCGCTTTTAAAGACCGCTAATGATCCGTCATGGCTGTTAGCAGATATACCCCAAGTTATCATTGTATACCTTTGTATTTTTTATAAGCCTTATGTAAAATGTAAAACCATATACCGTTAATCATGGGTTCAACTAGTGCGTCGGCACCTGCAAGTGCCCAGTCTGCTCCGGTTATAATTCTGTTGCACGTCATGGCAATAACAATGTGTCCAAGCGTGTAAGTAATAGCGAGACCTATGCTGCTACCACTTATTAGTCTTTTTAATAAATTAAAAATACCTTCTCTAAACTCTGTCATATGCATTTACTTGTATATAAAAGGATCCTTTTTCCGTAATTCTTTTATTTTCTTTTTCATCTTCCATTGGTAATACTTTTCCTTAATCCATTTCCACATTTTGTTTCTCCAACTTACTCTCTAGAGTTTTTCTAGCAACATTTATTTTTATAGATCCTGCTTGTGCTGTTTTAATTGCATCAACTGTTACAAATAACTTACCGTAACGCTGTACTGCATCAGCAACGTCCTTAACATCATCATCCCAAGTAGGAAACGACACACTCCAGCCGTATTCTATTGCCTTGTTTATCAAGTTAAGACCTGCCTCGTCTTGATCAGGAATGACAATAACTTCGTGACCTAAACCTTGAATTATCCTGTATTGTTGTTCAGATATGTTGTTTGTTAATAGTGCAACTCCGTTTATCGACAACGCATCGAAAGGACCTTCTGTTACAAATATATATCTTTGATCTTCCGATTGTTCATCGACATTAAAAACAAATTGTGAATGATGATCGCTTAGATACTTTGGCCGACCGCCTTTGACTTTTCTTGCAGTATTGCCAACTATCTTTCCGTTATAATAAAAAGGAACGATAACTCTATCAGCATACCCATCAGCAGGCGACCAATAAAACATTTTATTCAGAGGATCAAACCCTCGGTCATAAACATATTCAACTACCTTTGCAAGATTATCTTCTAGTATAGAGTTACCAGCAAAATCAACTTCCATCCATTCACTTATAGGTAAACTGTGTTCGGGTAATTTCTTTTCAGTAAATGCTATTCTTACTTGCGATTCTCTAGGTTTGTAATCTGGTGATTCGGTTTTTAATGCTTCAAATATCATGGTATTGATTGTGTCTTCCGAAGCACCTAACCACCTGCACAGCGATTTAAATTTTTCTGATATGGGCCTACCAGGTTGCCAACTTGCAGTAAACTTACAGTTAAAACAGTTATAGATTACACCTGCATCAAAACGTATACCTGCTCTTTTTCTCTTATCTTGATTATGCCCTCTATGATGACAACAGGGAGCATTGAAGGAAGTCCATCCACTCGGATTGGACTTTGCTCTCGCGGGAAGTAAAGATCGGAATGTGTCTACTACAAGTGTCATACTAGTATTATACTATCTATATAATACTTTGTCAACTGTTCCTGTGTTTGATGTGTCCGGAGTATGCTTAATTCTAAACCAATTGTACTTTCCGGTAACATTGTGGTATTCTTTTGAATTGGCACTAGTGATATTAAAAGTTTGGATATTAGTCCAAGAACCTTCTATTGGTTTGGCACCTTCGCCCAAACTTCCTTGTAATATAACTTCGCCTTGATAGTTGTTGTAATAAAATTGGAATGTGTGTAGGCTTTGTGGTGTGGACATTCTTGGATTGGCATCTATGTGACTGCTGATATAGAATTCTTCGTAACCCGTTGTGTTATAATTTTGGGCAAAGTTTGGTCTTGGACTTTGTAATTGAGGGCCGCTTGATGGTTGGGCAGCAACATCAAAGTTCGCAATCTTTCTAAAAGTATCAACAGTTTTAGTATCGTATGGTTTTCCCTCCATTCCGCCTATTACTTCCAGAGATGCTATTGCACCATATTGGCTATCCATGAATAATGGTAACTTTGTTAAAACTTTATAATCTGTTGAATCAACATTTGATCTAGTTTCTTTGTGAAAACTGTAGGTATAATATCCCGGCTCGATAGAAAGCAATTCGTCTTCGGTAATTGTTACATATACTCTACCCACTGCTAAATCATCAACCGAACAATCCTTGCGAAGAACAAGATCACTGTTCTCTTTGTTCACGAGATTAAACACCACTATGCTGCCCGTTGCATTGAGTGCTTTCTGATCACTGTTTTTAAGTTGTAGATCTACCCTGTTATCAACGCCTCTATAGATCTTTAAATTACGATTGTATACCATATTGAATCTCTCCGGAGTCCAAGAAGCCGTGTTGTCACTTGTGTAAACATCCAACTTGTTTGGATATAAATATATTGAGTTAATTTGCATATGCTTAACATGAACCTTTATACTATTTATCGATGAGAATAACAGAAAACTTGCAACAAAACTGTCCATTTATCAGCGTATTAACGCATGCTGATAAGGAATACGTTGGCATTATAATCAACCAGGATTCTAATGTTACGAGCTTCTATGACTACGAGCTCATACAAACAGAAGATCTCAAGAAGCGATTTTTAGAGTTAGGAGAAGCCTGGTGGTGGGAATCAAATAGGCAGATACCCATTAACATATTCTTACGAAACGAAATATACATATTTGAAAGTGCTATTAGGAATTTTAACACTAAAGATGTTACAGTTACGCTAGGACCCATCACTAGCCTAAACAATATAATTGTAAAAAGAATTAAGCGCAGATCTATTACTCTAGTCCGTAAACCTTCTTAAGACCCACATAGGTAAAATAATCAAGTAATAAAAAAGTAACGAAGAGACCCTTGGCTGTTAGTGCCATGCCAAATAACCAAGGAATGCCCAATAGGAAAATTCCTATTCTTATTAGATAACTTAGAGCATAGAATTCTGGAACGGTCCAGAATGGCCATGATCCTAGTTTAGGTTTTTGTGGTTCTCTATAATCTTTTACTTCGTAGTTCATTGATACCCATAACTTATCTGTTCGCAGATTAAATTCATTTGAACTACAACAGCCACAGCATATGCAGTTGCGTGTGACTTCTTAAAGAAGTATTCGTCATTCGTTGGTTTCGTCCATACCTCTTTTAGAACCGTGTCCCATGGTTGACCAATCAAATGTCTCTTCGCTGGTCTTATCATCGCCAGTACTGCTGCTAGTTGTGGTATCGTCTTTGGTTTCATTTGTCTTAGTATGTTTCCATGTCCGTTGACGTGAAACAGCAAGTCTGTGAAATCGTCCTGTTCGAGTAGGTCCCATAGTGGTTCAGTCTCCATAAGTTGATGTAAATGTTTTTCGTTTTTTATTCCCTTATACAAAGTAACGTTTAGGAAGTCTATCTTAAACAATCCTTGTTCTTCTGCATCTTCATAGGGAATAGAACATAAATTATTTTCCGGATCAAATGGAACTTCGTGCATATAAACACCCGTATTGTGTTTTACACTCTTGCCATCTTCCACACGTTTTGCTCTAACGTGTTTGAAATGCTTGAGTGCTTCATCTCTATCAATAAAATCTATATCAATATCAGGCATCTTTTTTATCTATCAGTTTCCATTGTTTGTATATTTCATAATCTCCACTTGCAGTATAACACTGACCTGTTTCCATGTCAATGATTTTCCATTTCTTAGGACATTTGGTTAATATTGTCAAGTTTACTGGCTTGGTCAATTCTTCAACCTCTGTTCCATCTTTCAAAATTCTTTTTTTCATTAATCAATCTTCGCTTCTCTTATAACTTCTTTCACTAATTCAGTGTCTGCAGGTAGTGCTTTGAATCGTTTCATCCAAAATGTTGGATTGATAAAGGGTCCTATAATTTCCAATTGTTCATCGTTTAATTTCTTTAGCATTTCCTTTGCAGTCTTTGAATTAAGCAACACCCAAGGAGATATCTTTCCTTCCTTGATATCGTGTGTCGCACGATTTAGATTAACATAGTTAAAATAATGATTCCAAGCAGCCTCTTTATCGTCGGCCCAATCCATCATGGTCTGTATTGATCTCTGTATCGCACCATCCGCAGGTTCTAATTTTAATAGTTCTTCCAGATAGGTATCATATAATTCATCTCTACACCAATGGTCTAGTTTGACTCCACTCTTAATAACAAAGTCGATAAATTTTTCTGGATATATGGGATTGGTATTGCTCATGAAACTGCCAAATTTCACGAAAGCATTATAGTAAGGGCTATCTACAAAATCGTCAAATGTTTTTTTCTTGCTTGTCTTTTGACTAATTTCATAAAATCTTTGATAGGTTAAAAGTGCTAGTTGAACGTGTTTCTCGTTTCGAGAAAGATGGCGTCTCTTTGGTTCACAGATATGAACCATCAGCGTTTTTTCCCTAGCGAAAGACTTTTCGCAGTATCCGCACTTATAGTTTAATTCCATTGACTTCTTTTTTATCCCAACCAAGTTCAGCACAATATTCTTTTATCTCTTTATCTGTAGTAATTTTTGAAAGAGTTTCTAGATCAGCAGTTTTCATGTTCGGAAAGATCTTGCCTAAAAACTCTACTTTCTTATCTTTGGACTTATTCAGTTTCATCCACTTGTGCGTGAACACATTTTTTGACTCATGACCACAACTACAGGCCAGTTGCCAGAGTAATTTTGGATGCTTGTTTAAGAGCAAAAATAGGTTCTTATTAAAGCGTTCATTTCCTAGCAGTACAAAGTGTTCCTTTTCTTCTCTAGACCCTTGTACGACGCTTATATAGCGATTAAGAGTATAAAAAACGATACTCTTACGTTGCTCTTCTGTAAGATCGTCCCATACATCCTTTCCGTTTAGATCAACGGCTGCCAAAATTTCATTTAATCTCAAACCTGCCTGTTTAGTCATCATTGCCTCTCGATAAGTTATATAATAGTTTAAGCTCTTTTAGTGATTTTTGCAAGGCCTTATTTCCCCTTTCAGCAATTTCGGTAATTTCTCGCCATTCGTGATCGTAAATCCAATAATCGGGGTACTCTTTTTTTATAACAATCGTCCGTTCACCTGTTTTAGTATCTCTTTCAAACACTGTTTCGCCGCCATCTGGTGATTCGTATATCTTAACCATTTTTCAATTTAGTTGTGTCGACATCAAACAAACTTAAATTAGCAGAAATTATAGTTTTTCTAGAGTCAGTGGTATTTTTAGGAGATCTGTGTGGTGCTTTTGAATCAAAAATTATAATATCACCTTCCTGTACTTCGGGTTGAATTATTTGTTGGGCGTCAGTGTCATAAAATTCTGTAGAAATATCCTTGTTAGGAAGTTCAACGAAATAAATCAAGGACCATTGGCATCCTCCGTGGGTATGCCAACCGTGATTGTCATTTTTTTGATACTGTTGGAACCAAAAATTGTGAATTTCCCATTTTTTGCAAAAATATAGATTCCTTATCTTGTCAATGCTAGGCCCCACCGCATTAAAAAATGTGTCTCTGTATTTTTTCTCATCGACTTTAGTATGATAATCAGTTACCGTGATATTTTCGTTATTTAAAAACTGGCTTGTTGCCTGAGATTCGGAAATTTCCTGGATTAACTGGTCCTTAATTTCCTGATGATTAAAATTTCTTAGTACATTTATAAACATATCGATTTATATTAGGCTAGGATTTCCTGTCAGTGAAAGTTTACCTATATTTCCAAAATAATTTGGGTGCAATCTTACCATTGACGGAGTCGTAACTCTTATGTCAACTATAGAATCACCTATTTGTTGATCAGCAGGAACAAATCCGTTAATTTGTATCCAGTCTACAAGTTTTTTGGCGGCATGAGGTTTAATAATGTATCCATATGCTCCTCTCATGTAGTTTCCTGTCTGATTTTTTTCTAAAAACTTTGCTTGATGATTATGATACTTGGTAATTTCTATTTGTTGTTGCTCTGTTACATCTAAAAACATAGAATTATAACTTTTTGAATAAGGATCGTGATTATCTAATTTTAATACGTCACTAAATCTATCAATTATGTCGGAAGGAAAGGATCTAATGATATATCCGTCATGTTCCAGAATTAAGTAAGGAACATTTTCTTCTTGGCACTGCTTCCATAGATAATAGTGGCTCAAGAAACACCCGAAAACTCCTGCTCTTCCTTTTTTAAATTTATATCTTGGATTTATTTTTAATCTTTTGAGATGTGCAGGATAGTCATGGCCGTGTATTGCATTAAATCGCGAAACATTAATACCAAACTTCTTTGCTTGTTCTATACATTCGGCAGCATGTGTTTCAGAAATATCATTCCCCTTTAATGTTATGATATATGCCTTCATTTTATAAAATCTTTTAACTCATTTAGTTGAATATCGTAATTAGGAATGCTGAAATCTTTTTTAGTATTAACAAGAATCTTGTTAACGGTTTTAGGACCTACAGTCTTGTTAACTTTCTTTTCAAGATTAAATATTTCGTTTATTTTAACGAGCAGATCGTACTTGCTAATGTTAACTTCGTTGTTTACAACGTGAATTATGCCAGACGGTGTTGGATCATTTATGTATTCGTCAATGCATTTCGCTAGTTGAAGGGTTGTTAATCCATTCCACATCGCATTAGAATACCCGCCAACTTCATTTTCCGACTTATTCACAAACCAATGAAATAATCCAGTTCCGGAGTCCTTAATTTCAGGACCAATGATACTCATCCTAAATGTTACATCCTTGTCGTTGTTAATTTCGCCAAGGCTTTTAGTTTTACCATAATAATTTGTTTCTGTGTGACTATCGTCTTCAAAATAGTTTCCCTTGTTGCCATCAAACACACAATCTGTTGATAAATGTATTAGTTTAGTTTGTAAATTTTTTAAGGAATTTTCTACTGCGTGTGGAAACCATGAATTAATGATTGTTGCTCTGTCTGGTCTTTGAATACTGTCCTGCACTAATAATCCCATGCAATTTATTACAAAATCAAAACTTTTAGATTGTAATTCTGCTAGAAAATTTTCTACCTGTTGCTTGTTTTCTATATCCAAACAATGATCTGCATTGGATCTTGCAACGGTTGTTACATCGTGATATGTAGATAGGTATTTTACAATCATATGGCCAGCCATGCCATTTGATCCTAGCACTAAAATTTTCATATAAAATTACCCTTGGCTAGCATTTCCTTGATTTCCTGCTTGTTAAGAATTTTTGTCTTTGATGAAAATTCATCATATGGAAAGGGTTTTAGATCTTGGTAGCGTATTGCTAATTTTTGATTATATCCAACTGGTAATGTTAAAAAGTAGTTTTCATCATAACAATAACTTAACTTAGACTCGTGGTGTGATATTAATGTTTCATCTAATTTCTCACCAGGACGAATGCCCGTTTCGATAACATCAACTTTTCCGTATTCATCCATCAATACTTCGGCTAATTCTTCAATATAACAAGCCGGCATGTTCATAACAAATGTTTCTCCACCGATACTATCGATGGAAGCCTTGAACAATAGATTAATTGCTTCTTCTAGTGTTAAAAAGAATCGTGTCATCTTTTTATCAGTAATAGTAATAGGTCCGCCCTTTTTAATTTGTTCTATAAAAAGAGGAATAACTGAACCACTAGACCCCATTACGTTACCACCTCTAATACAAACAAATCGTGTGTGATCGCTCAGGTCGTTGGCTTGAATTATCGTTTTTTCTCCGACACTCTTGGTCATTCCGTAGAGGTTTATTGGTTCTACTGCTTTGTCTGAACTTACATCGATAACTTTCTTTACACGGTTTTCGATTGCTGCTTTTACAACATTAATTGTTCCGTCTATGTTTGTTTTAATTGTTTCCTGAACGTTTATTTCACAAACAGGAACGTGTTTTAACGCTGCTAAATGAAACACATAATCGACATTTTTTGTTGCATTATATACAGCATCGTAATCTCTTATATCACCGATAATAAATTTTAATTTAGGATTATTATTGAATTTTCTTTTCATTAGTACCTGTTGTAATTCTCCTCGAGAGAAACAGATAATTTCTTCCACACTATATTTTTCTAACAGCATAGTTGTTAGAGTTTGTCCCCATGATCCTGTTGCTCCGGAGATAAAAATTCTGGAATTATTAAACACTAACGCCTCCTAACATGTTGATAATTTCATTGTTGTTGTAAAGTTTACGACCTTTAATAAAATTACTAAAGGTTGTGTACATAAGAGTTTTGTCTTCATCATCTAATACAATTTCAGTGGCAGGCATCTTAACTAAAGTGAATCCAAAATTTTCGTCCATAGGATATACTTCAAAATTTGTTTTAGTTAGAAGATGATACAATACTTTGTAAGAGTCAGAACACTTATATGACTTAATATACTTCCTTCCTGGAGGTATCATGTCATGCATTAATATCCATTCGTTACAACACTTAACACTGTTATTAAAATCTCTAACAACAAAATCATAATCATGATTAGCGTCAATGAAAACAATATCATAGTTCTTCTTTTTTTGCAATCTTTCAAAGAATTGATCAGTAGTTCCAGTAAAAGTACCATTGCCGTTAATGTCTACAGATTCTTTGAGATGACATCTTATTTGATCAAAGTTCACTCCGTCGTTGACACCTAATTCTAAATAAGTTTTATTTTCAATTCCGGGTAAATTATTAATGATTACACTACTCATATCCTATTTCCAATCCTTCGTATTTTTTAATTTTTTTGCAGAGTAATTTTGTATAACTCCAGGGTAAGAAATGAGCAGGAATGCTAGGACCAAAATTATAATCTAATTTAATCTCATCCAATCTTCTGTACGTCTTACTATCGGTTTCATTAAGGAACCATTTGTTATAAAAATGTTTTTTAGAAAGCGTGTGATTCCAGGATGAGTGGCTTTTAACATAGCCAACTTCTTGGCTCAAATACATTGATAAATCTGCTTCTCTTAGTCTAATATAAAAGTCATCGTCTTCCCAGCATCCTCCAACAAATCTTTCATCCATCGGACCTATTCTTCTAAATAATTCTTTTTTGAATCCAAAGAACCCAAAGCGATACATACCAACAAACGCATATCCTTCTTTTAATAGTTTTACGGTTTTCTGTATATTTTCATCAATCGGTCTCATCTTATCTGACATAAGAATAACGATTTCGGTAGTAGATGATTCCACGCACCTGTTTACTAATTGTGAAAATGATTCAACTCCAGTTCCGTTAAAGAAACTAACCCTTTCACTAATCAATCCACTAATTACATCCTTGTGTAAATTAGGTTTATTAGAAATTAGGAAACACGAATAATCTTTTATCTTTTTTGACACTAGTAAGTCCTTACAGCGTAACTCGCTTTTAATGTAGTACAATCTTTTACAGAAGGACTACGCATGGGACGTTTTCTATCTCTGGTTTGTCCTATTAAATCTTCATTTGGTGTGAGGAAGAAAACTGCATCAAACTCATTATAATATTCTAAAGCCCTGTAATCAAACAACACAAATTTATCAAAGTCTTTTAGTTGTTCAATCTCAATTCTATCGATCTCAGTAGGTATTAGTGATCCCGCATCGTTTTCTTTTACTGTTTTAATATGCCTTAAATCGTCGATAACTGCGTACCCATTGTCATTTAAATGCTGCCATGTTTCTGTTCGCATAGTAGATTTCCCAGAAAGTGATTTTCCAACAACTGCAATTTTTTTGTATCCTAAACTTGTAATCGTTTCCTTTGCTTCGTCGCTTGTTAACACATCTCTAGTGCATCTGAAGAATGGTCGATTAACAGGAGTATCGCCTTTGTAAATTATTTGAGAAAAATCTGTGTAATCGATGATGTTTTGAAAATATTTACTGGAAGGCTGCTTTCCATGCCCTTCAAAGTACATGACTTTTTCTGTTTTAGAACATGCTCTAGAAAGAATCCCATACCTATTTTCAAGTTCGTGGGTATCGATGATAGCAAGAAACATAACAACATCTTTTTTAGATATGCTGTTCCAGAAAAAATTACTATCAAGATCATCGACTACAAAATTTACATTAGATTGTAGTTTTTCTTTTATCTCGTTTGCGTTTACAACTGCTGTTGCATCAAACTCGACACCTATTACATTTTTAGCACCCCATTTTTCTGCTTGGAATGCCATCTGTCCCATGTTACAACCTAAATCAATTACTGTGGCATCTTTGAAATCGTCGGTATCATAGTAAGCAATTCTATCATTAATTTTTCGAGTACCAGTTATTCCTAATTCGGGTATATCATGATAATCGTTAAACCAATTGTCTCTCTTTTTACCGATGTTTTTCTTTCCCATAATTTATTTTACCTTTGTACCTACTGTTCTTCTTACAATATCATCGTGGTTGAATTCTGCCCAGTATAGTTCAAAGGCCACACCGTCCTCAACACCTTCAAACTGGTGAATCTTGCCTGGCTTAACCTGAGTAAACTCTCCTGGTCCGAGAATAGTTTCATCGACTAACCCATCCTGATCACCACTTTGCCAAACTCGCACAATCATCTTTCCTGATTCTACAAAGAAACCATTCCATTTGTATTGATGCTCGTGTTCTGAACATTTAAATCCTTTTTTGAATTCGATACGGTGAAATTCTAGCACACCGTTTGCGTGGATCAGTTCGGTCTGACCCCATATTTTACCTGCTTTCATAGTCATCCTTTCTTCCTTGCACTGTGGCGTTATTATATGTAATTATCAGAGTAAGTTAGCCAATTCAACTACTTCTGACTGTCTGCTTATCTCTTTAACAAAATAGGCACACGGAGGGTTAGGTTCGTCGTGAAGTGGAATGGTTAATAATTGGCCGTTCTTCATTTTTGGAAAATACCACCTTACGTCCTGGTAGATGTTAATAATTTCCACGGGCATGAATTCACACCTGTATCCTTTTATGGGATTGATTACAAATGCTTCAAAGCCACGCTCGTTGATAGATGTTAGCGGAAGAACTTCGGGATCGCTTCCACAATCACTGTCCCCTACAAGAATGCACCAATCAAGTGGCATTTGAACTTCGTGTCCGCCTATCTTCATCAATATAGCCGGACTATTAAAAGATTCTAAAAATATAAGTGGCTGGAAGAAAAAGTCTGGATTCTTTGGGTCAGAATTATCTAACACACTAAATCTAGCATCTTCAGAAACTTCTTCCGGCAGTTCGTTAAGGTCAAAGGCCTTGTTATCTAATGTTAATATTCTCATTGGTTCTCCTGTAATCCTGGATATGTTTTTTCATGTCTGGCTATCCAAACATTATCGGGTCCTACTTCATAAAATCCAATAACATCCATAACCGCTTTTTCAACGGAAGGATAATCTATGTCGTGTCCCATCATCCAACCATCATGTTTTAGTTTAGGCATCCAGGCAATTAAATCTTTTCTTACATTTTTGTAAGTATGCGAAGCATCTATAAAGAAAAAATCTAAACTATTATCAGCAACAAAGTCCGGAGATACTCTACTATCGGTTTCGTATGTTTTTAACCTATGTCCGTATTTCTCCTTAACCGTATCATTAAAAAATTGTGTAATATCTTTGTCTATGGCATACATTTCGCACATAGGATTATTGTCTAGAATATGAAATGTTGTTTTTCCTGTTCGAACTCCAATTTCTGCACCTAGTTTAAGATTATTATTTTTAACGATGTCACTTAGAAAATGTTCTCTTGTTCCGCTAGTTTCTGATGTATACTTTACTATCAGATCTAACTTTTCGTCATTAATTACTTTCATTATTGTCCTCATAAAAAGCAATTGTATCACTCTTATATTTTTTAACAGTAAACCCTAAGTCTAACAAAAATATAATTGCTTCATCTGCTTCGTTTCTTTTATTTTCAAACATAATTGTTGGTCTGTTCTTTTTTAAAGTTTTTACAGCACCTTTAATTACGTTAAGCTCGTATTGTTCTGTGTCAATTTTTATAAAATCAACATCATCAAAAAACTTATAGTCATCTAATCTTTTTACTTGAACTTCAAACTTTTCTCCGTCGGTCCAGTCTTTATTTCTTATTTCAGAAATAGATCCGTGTTCTGGATTTTGTGTTTCGCTGTTTACAATCAGTGTTTTAATTTCCTCAATATCACCCAATGCAATGTTATGACATTCCAGACGTTCATTACTAGAAAGTTCTACAAAGCTCTTAGGATTGGGTTCAAAACAAATAATTCTTTTAAACTTGTTAACGTAAGGAAACGATGTTTTTCCGTTACTTGCACCTATATCAATGTAAGTACGAAAATTTTTTATTTTAGGCATTGCCCAATCGTCTATTTTAACTTCACTCATATATCTACCTTTGTTACCGTATGTGGATACTTTGCTTCTTTATAAAATCGTTTTCGTTCTGTTAGATGCCTTTTTGCATACTTGCAGGTAGAAGTAATATCCCAAATTTGTACAAAATCTTTGTCTTCTGCTTTTCTTATTCCGCGCCCAATGCTTTGAATAACACGGACAAAACTTTTTCCGGGTTCAATAAGAACCAAATTAAAAATACGAGGAATATTAATGCCAACAGCGGCAACCCCATAAGTAGCAATAATAATCTTTCCGTCAGATGTTTTAATTTCGTCATATTGTTCTTTTCTATCGTCTAGTTTTACATCGCCTTTGATAAACGTTGCTTCTGGAATATTTTTTAATAGTTTATTACCTGTATCGATTCTATTAACTAGTACAAGTGTATTACCGTTTTTTGCAACACTAGAAATATGATTGCTAATATACTTTAATCTCTTTGAATCGGTAACAAGCCAAGTATATTCTTCTTGGTAACTTCTAAATTCTTCAATATCTTTTGTTTGTAAAATTTGTATATCTAATTTTGCCAACACGCCTTTTTCCTGTAAGTCGTGTGCTGATACATTATTAATTACAGGACCGATACTGGCTAGTATGCCTTGAAATTCCCACTTTTCCTTAGGAACGGTTCCTGTTAATCCCCAGCGTATGGGTGCATTTCTAAAGTTTACTGTGAGTAGTTTTTTAAGAACATCAGCCTTTGCTTGGTGTACTTCATCAATTATAATTGCTCTCACACCTTCCGTAAATTCTGCAAGCGTTAAACTATCGCCATCATAACTTTTCTTATCAAGAACGTTAAGACTTTGCCATGTACAAATTGTATGGGTATGATCTAGTTCCTTTCTATCACCAAAGTAAACTCCTACATCAAGTCCTAAATTTTTGTAATCTTCTTCAGTTTGTACAACAAGACTCTTGTTTGGTACAATGACCATTGTGCGGCCATAAGGCTCACATAAATGCGAAAGGGTAGCAGTCGTAATAGTCTTACCAGCACCAGTTGCAACCTCCTGTAACGATTGTGGATTTTCTAAAAATTGATTAACAACGTCATATTGATAATCACGCAGCACTATAGGTTGTCCTGCTTGTTGGTGACCTTTCGGCCAAACTTTTCCTTTGTCGGCCCAATAGTTTTCGTCGATTTTATTAAAGTCAAATTTGTGATGCTCTCGTTGATCTATTACTTCGATATCATATCCATCATTTTCAACTATAGGAAGTGCAACATCAAGGTGTGCTAAGAAACCATTTCCTCCAATACCAAAGAAACTCACAGTTCCGTCCCAACGGCCTAGTTTAAAAGCCGGCATGTGTCGTGCATAAGGAAGATCGTATTTTAATTTATTAGCGATCTTCCTTCTAGTCTCGACAGCAAGTCCTTCGAACTTAATGTTTACTTCGTCTTTTATAATAAGTTTACAGTTCAACTATATCTTCCTTATCTTTAACAGGTTTGTATTCACCAATAAAAACAACACACGGGTGATTGTTAAACATCGCCCTTGCTGTAGAATTCATACCTGGTAATAATTCATTTGTAGCAACTATTATAACATCATTTACGTCTTTGAACAACCACTTTGCTGGCTTTTGTTGGAAGATTAGGAACTTTGCGTCCTTTATTTTTCCACCAAAACCGTTTTGATTGACCCATTTATTAAAATCTGGATTTTCTTTGTTGCTTGATCTAAAGCAAACTCTGAAATCGGTCTTATCATAATTGTGTTTTTCTATTTCATAGGCAAGATGCTTAATCCAATCTTCTGCACGCTCTCCTCTTTCTAAAATTATTAATATTTTACCCTGAACACCGTATGCTAGTTCTAAAAATTGTTTTATATCCTTAGCAAAAAAACGATTGCTGTTGGCATTTGCAATCTTTTCAAAAATATTGTTTGGAATTTCTTCATATAGATATCCCATATTCTTTGCTAATATTAAATCTGCAGATATCTTGTTTGCTCTGTGTTTTTCAAAATAATCTAATGCATCTTCTGGAGCATTCCTTAGTATTACTTGATCCTCTCGAACTGTTGATCTTTTCTGGTGAATTTTTTGATTCTGCCAAATTTCTTCGACGTTTGATAATGCTTCCATGAATGATTCTTCGATCTCAAACTCTTTTTCTTTACAGAATTCAAATATAGACATTAGATTGTATTCGTAAAATTTTAACTTTCTAATTTTTCTTTCTCTGTCCCACATGCCTGTGTGTGAACCCCAGCCTTGTTGCAAGGCAATTTCTTTATCAAAGTACTCTTTCAGTTGAAATGGAAATTTAAAACATAACCATAATTCCTTACCGTCCTTTTCAACCCAAACTTTTTTTGATTGATCTATAACTCTAAAAGAATTTTTCCACTGAGGCTCTTCTAAATGAATTATAAAATCATAATATGGCTGGCAGGTGTTTCTGTACTTCGTTAGTATTCTAAGTATGTACTTTGCTTGATTCTCTGTTAACAATGTGTTAGAGTTTAGACTGGTATAGAAACTTACAGCAGCACTTCTATCATTAGGCTGCATAAAAATTCTATTCGTCGACATCGTTTCGAAAAATTTCAAAAATATATCTTCAATGTAGAATGGCTCTTTCATTGTCTTATTATACGTTCTCTGTTAACAAAAATCAAGAGTTTAGTTGTGCTAAAATATGATTTTCTAATCTTTTAATGGGGATGCCCTTGGCAATTTCTTCCACGGTCCACTCGGTATGCGCTACCTTTACTAGCCATTCCTGCCTATCGGGCAATACAGGATTTAAAATATTTTCGAACGTGTCAGATACGGGATATGCCAAACTGCTCGAATCGCATATTACTGGAGTTCCTGCAATAGCAGCATGGATTGGAACTCCACTGTTATGATTAATTACACAATGATAATCGTATCGTATATCAAAGTCATCATAGGTACCATTCACCTTTATTAGATTTTGTCTTATTACATTTTTGAATTCGTGTTCTATTCCAGGCATTGGCGATCTGGGATGTGGACGTAAAACTATCGTCTGATCAGTTTTTTCTCTTATCTTTTCAACAACAGAATACACCCAAGCATCCGTAGAGGGCATGCCTTCCCATTGTAAACTCTTAGAATGCTGTGTTGCAATTAGTATACTTTTTGATCTATATTTGTTTTCTTCTTTAAGATATATTCCTAAGTCTGCAGGACGATCGATATCTAGGTTACTATCGTTTCCGAATGTTCCTAATCCGTGTATATGATTTAAACATATTCTCCATGTTATGTTTCTCTTTAAATTTCCTACTTCTATAATTACAATAGGCTTGTTATTCTTTCTAGCATTTTCAAAAATTAACTTATTAGGTAGCATACGTCCGTTCCATAGCACTGACCAGATCACTGCTACATCTTCATTATCGCTAACAACTTCGTGGCCTGTGTGCTTGAGTCCTTGCTCAAATGCATTGAAAATGTCAGGACTGTTTAATGCACCGTGCTCTCTGAAAAGTTTGAACCGCATGTTCTCTCCAATAAATATAGTAGTATTTAATGGTTTACAATGGATAAATTTAAAAAAAGAATATCAAAAAACGTAAAAAAAGTTCCAATTGACTGCCTAGTAGTCGGTAATGGGTTCGGAAACTTTGATAATTTGCTTGGAATGTTCAATACAGTATTTGTTTATGAAACTGATATAGAAACTAAAGCAAGAAATTTAATTTCTAGAAAAACTATCGAAAGCACTTTTGATTTAAGAGACGTTACAGCCATTTTTATAGATTTAGATAAATTACATATAATGGATCAACTATCGCCATTATTAACTAAAGTTGAGCCAGATATTTTTATAGAAGGCGAAGAAGTAATTCCTAGAACTGAAAGTAAATTGTTATATCAGATAGGATATAAAGCAATAGCACAACTAGGTTGGTGTCATCAATGGAGTAGATTAAAGTGAGTATAACTGTAGTAACAACTTTTCATAAACAAGGATATGAACAATACGGAAAAAGGATGATTGAATCCTTTTTAAGAAATTGGCCTGCAGAGGTAAAACTTTATGTATATGCCGAAGATTGTGTGGTACAAGAATCTGCACCTAATTTAATCGTAAAGGATCTTCATCAAGCAAGTCCTGAGCTTGTTGCTTTTAAAGAGAGATGGAAAAATGTTCCTAAGGCCAACGGAGATGTTAGTTCCGATCCTATAAGAAGTAAAAGAAAAGATTCAGGCAAGGGTTTTAAATGGCATGCTATAAGATTTGCACACAAGGTATATAGCATTTTTTCATGTGCAACAGAATGTAATACAAAGTGGTTAATGTGGATGGATGCAGACACTTTCTGTCATAGTCCTATAAATTCAAAGCAATTAAATGGATTACTTCCTGGCAAACAGGAACTTTGTTACTTAGGAAGAAAAGGAAAATATTCAGAGTGTGGACTTTATGCTATGAACATGGAATCACAAAGCACCAAAGACTTTCTAACAGAATTTCAAAGGGTATACGATGATGCGGAAGGCCAAGGCGGAATATTCTCAATGATTGAATGGCATGACAGTTTTGTATTTGATGTTGTCAGGCAGAGATTTCCTAATCTTAAACAGTATGACTGGGCAGCATCTTTACACGATTTAAGACCACGACCTGGTATGTCTAGCGGTGAAGGTCATCCTCTTATAAATTGCGAATGGGGCGCATACTTAGATCACCTTAAAGGTGGAAGAAAGCAGTTAGGTAAAAGTAAAAGAGATGATTTAAAAGTTCCTAGACCAGAACCTTATTGGCAACAGTTTAAATAAACTTTCTAAAAAACTGCCATGCTTCACCGGAACGCAACTCATCAAAATTCCAATGGCACATTGATAATTTTTCTATCCATTCCTGTCTTTCAAACATTTTTGGATCCTCGAGTCTTTTAAGATTTGTATTACACACTCCGAACGATTGACTTATATCAACTTGCGGATCTGTAACAAATGTTGGAATTCCATCAATCACACTAGCAATACTAGGAGAACTGTTATAAACAATTGATGCCCAAGCATTATTAAGATCTTGCCTAATATGATTTTTACTTAATGTAACGTGTTTGTATTTTTTAAATATGCTTTGATCAAACCATCTCTGCCATTTTTTATCTCCAGGATGGACTCGAATAACAATTGGTCTGTCAGAAAAAGATCTTACTTTTGCAACAGTTTCTAGTAACCATTGATTAACGGATAATCCTTTCATACTCCATCCACCGTTTCTTTGGCAGCATATTAATATGTGAGTTCCTTGTGTTCTCCATGGTTTAAGAGAAAGGCCTAAATTATTACTAATTTTTTTCCATCGTAACGGATCAATATCGGTATCAAAGTAAAAACCAGTCGTAGGGAAAACTCCATCAAAACTATATCTTAAATATGTTTTTGTATTTCCCGGGTCTGCAAATAAAAATAAGTTACTATCGACTATCAAAGAACGCTTTCCGTTTTGTTTTTGCATATCAATTGCGTTTTGTCTTAGAGTTAAATGCGGAACTCCTTTCTTTCCGTCCTCATGCACGAATCCTTGTATAAATGCTACATCACAAGGAATAGCATTCATACCTCTGTGATCAATTCCTTCATCTCCGGAGGCTCTTACGCCCTGTAGAAAGTTATCTAGAATTAAAGGTTTTTCTGGATTATTATTATTCGGCGGAATTCCACCATAGTATGCAACTGCTTTAAATTTTGACATGATATTTCTCTATAATACGTTTTGCTGTTCCGTTCATTAATTCTTCTTTTGTGAATTGACTGTAACTTAACATACAAAGCCAGTCGGTAATTTTTCCATAATATAGATCATTGATATCAGAAAGACTGTTTTTTGTGATGGGATTAGTAATATGTTTTCCTAATGTAATTGCCGGAATACCTGCCCAAATTGCTTCAGTTGCTGCATTAGAATTAATGCTTATAACACAATAGTAATCCTCATTAAGTAGTTCCTTAAATAAATTAGTTCTTTGATCTAAAGGTGCTTTTTCTCTAAATTTGATAGGCTTATCTGTATGCTTCCTTAATTCTGCTTCTACATCATACTTCCAAGTTTTTAAATCGCAATGAAAAATACTTGCAGCAAACGGACCTGGTTCTATGATGTATATAGTATCACCGTTCTTTCTCCACGGAACTGGAAACTTGACAAAATTTTCTAACCTAGATACTGGCGCATCAAAATACTCTCCGTAATGTAAATGGTTTCTTACCAGCCTGTGCCATTTTTTGTTAGGCTCAAGAAAGTTTGTATAACCACTATCTATAAACCAGAACGGATAATTGTTATCTATTTTAGTAACTAAAAGTTCTTCGTTACCTACAGTATTTCTAATTAAACAATCCTGATCATAGGAAATAAAATCTTTTCTTCTTATAAACGTTCCGTTAGAGTCTAAACTTAAACCTGTTCCCTTAACAAAATTTTTATATTTGCTTTTTTTATAATTTTCAAATATAGTTTCTAACCCTATTTTATTAATAATTTTTTCAAGGTTTTTATGTATTGTATTAAAGTCACTATTCTTCTTTTCCTTTAACCAATTTCTCATGTAAGAATAATAGTTCTCCATGTCCTTGGTTATTGCTTTTTTTAATTTGTTATAGAATTTTTGTTTAGTGTTATCATCCCAAGAGTCTTTTGGCTTTACATAAACTTTTTTATTATCTAATTTCCTTGCAACTTCTTTTTCTATGAATAATTGCTTTACATAGTTTAGATTATCCTCAGGTACAGGTTGCTTCTTTGCATCTCGATGTGTATCAACAAGGCTATGTAAAAAATTTGCAATTTCTTTATCGTTTAAAAGTAGTTTCATGAATATTTCTCTGTGAGTTCGTATGCCATGCCATTTAAAATTTCTTCCATGGTAAATTGTCCGTATGCTAAATTCATACATTGTTTTTCTATTAAATTAGAATCAGGTTTGAACGGATTAGAAATATTTGAGATATCGGATTCTGCAATGGGTGTAGCACAGCAAGGAACACTTACTATTGCCGGAACACCGTATGCTACTGATTCTAATGCTGCTATACTATTAAATGCCACAGTAATAGCAGTCCCACTATCTAGTGCATCGTATATCGAATATGTATTATTTCGATCACTGCGTGATCCTTTTATTCGAACTTCCACAGGTAAATTACTAAATTCTTTTAATTTATTTTCAGTTTCTTTAACCCATTGGTCATAATTTACATTATAATACTTACAAGCCTTAGGATTGGGCATTACTAATAATATTTTTTTGTTATAGTTTTTCCAGCCCTTCCATTGTAATCTAGGATCCTGTTTAATTAATTTTTCCCATCGATCGCTTGGTACGTTTCTAATAACTGAGTGTTGATTTTCGTTCTTAACCACCCTGTGCCATATTTTTTTACCGCTTGGATTTCCTTTACTTGGAAAGTTTCCCAAATATCCAGTATCAATGTAATAGAAATCTCTTCCAGTTTCGATGCATCTATTCACATGGTCTTTTTTAATAACTCCTCTTACAACCAAGGGTTTGGAAGTATCATTAGTATCAGTAGTAAGTCTATTTCCTGATCCTATTACCAGTGCTTCTTCTAAAGAGTATTCCTTCATAATTACTTCATCATATCCTGTAATTCTTCTTTCCACAAACGAGAAAACTCACCGTTTCTATAATTTTCAAACCAAGGTCCGCCTTCGGTATAGTGTATTAGTTTGGGTTTTTCGATGTCGTTGTATACACCTACTAGATAATTCCATGTATGATCTAATTCGCCAATCTCTTCGTCTTTAAGCCAAGCAAATCTATGTAAATATTTTCCAGTTGTTTCGGAATTATTAATTAAATCTGTAGTTACAACTTTATTGCTTGGATGGGCACAGTTCCATAATACTACGCTTGACCAATTCTTACGTGGATACACAGTTTGTTTTTGTCCATCCATCTTAAAACCTTCCTGTACTTTGTAATCATGTTGAACACACATTACGGCATACTTGTCATCTGCCTGGTCAAACAATTCTTTTATGTCTGTTGTGAGAATCATATCACAATCCATAAACAATGCCCAACCCTCAAAGTTTGTAAGTTCTGGAATTAAAAAACGTGTAAATGTAAATTCGGTAGATCCTAGTTTATCAATGGGACGAGTATACCATCCTGCATCTCTTAGTTCTTGTTGCTTTAACGGACGCACATCTGCGTTTGGCTGTTTACTTATAATACTGTGTTTGCATACTTGATATGCAATATCTTCTCTTGTGTCGTATCCTACAAATACTTTCATCTTTCCTCCAACATCCTTTTGGCTTTACCTGTTTGTAACTCGCTTATATGGAATTGACCATATGCTAGGTGACAACCCCACTCAAATAATTTATCTCTATCCGGATAGTATGGAGTTTCAATTTTTGATAGATCTTTTAAAGAAACTGGTGCCGCTGCTGATTGAGGTGCTAATGCAAATACTGGAACGCCATGAAATATAGACTCTACTGCTGCATTACTGTTAAAAGTTACGAGTGCAAATACATCATCATCCAATGCATCTTGTAATGTGTCTGTGGTTAATCTGTCTAATCTTAACTTATTTCTTTTTCTAACTTCAACTGGCCTGTCGGTATGTTTTTTAATTTCTGTAATTGTTTCATTGATCCAATCATCGTATTCGATTCCATAGAACTTCATGGGTTTTTCGTCGGGTGCAGCGATTAATATTTTC